>Ga0209184_1000102_pt1 | contig 111987 bp, 109 predicted proteins | sample EN8Hudsemesocosm_2_FD_184627 | JGI IMG/M metagenome (GOLD analysis project Ga0209184, IMG submission 184627) | Methane-oxidizing microbial communities from mesocosms in the Hudson Canyon - EN8C Hudson Canyon (SPAdes) (version 2) | ecosystem: Environmental > Aquatic > Marine > Cold seeps... | reverse complement strand
GGCGTGAGAACTTATGATTATATTCGAGATAGAGTCAGCGGTGAATGTAAATTGCCATCGCTTGCCCAATTGATTCATGAAAAAGCTCAAGTAGGTTTTGCTAATCCCTAGAAGTTATAGCGGATACGATTAAGGCTTATTTGAAAAGGTACTCCAACCGCACAACATAAACAGCCTCCTGCAATTTCTTTTACCGTAACACCTGCATTAACATAAATAGCACCATCAATACCTATTTTTCCAAACTCATTAACTAATACAGCCCAGTTTTCATGTTTGGGCTTTTGTTTAATCAAATCCAAAATAGCAGTGGTCTTTCCTACACCTAGAAAGCCCATTACTAGATTTGTTGGGGTATTAATTATGTTTTGTGTAGCATTCATCCTGTTTTACGTAGATTACAGCGTTAATACTGATTATTTAATAAACATCGGTATTAACCAAAGATCACTTGTTCAATAACTGGTAAGGCTTGTTTAATATGTTCAAAGCCATGCGAACCACCATCATAAGTCACCACATTTACTTTATCTTTATAAACCAAAGCGGTATTTTTAGAATCAATTAATTCATCCGCCAAATCTAATAAAATAGTTCTATCCACTGACGAAGAGCTATTTTGAATTTCCTTTTCATACTCAATATACTGATCGCAATTATGCTGATCCCATTGATAAGGTTGAGCTGTCTCATAATTTTCTGTTACGCCAATAAATGAAGACAATAGTTCACTGGCTATAATGACAGGGTTAATCATAATCGCCTTACAGCCAGTCTTCATAGCTAAATATTCACTGCTAAAGCCCCCCATTGATGAGCCCATAAAAACTACATCATAAGATTGATCTAAATACTGATTCCACTGAAATAATATATCTTCTACGATACCTTCAAAATCTCTGTAATCAACATTAGGTGTATAAAATAGAATATCCTTTTGCGTACAGAATTGTTCTAAAACCTGCAGTTTTTCCTTACTGATTAATAATTCACCTTCACCATCTAATGAGGCAGAATTGAACCCATGCAGGTAAATAATTGCTTTTTTCATCATCGTTGTTAATCCCAATTTTTTCTATTACTCTATTTTATCCTATCAATAAGAAGTATTTAAGAAATGATCGTACTAATCTTTACTCGTTTGCCTAATAATCAATGGACACAAGATAAAGCCCAAAATAACACCTAAAGCTACAACACCTGATAATATTCTTAATGATGTGCTTTCTGCTGCAATCAAACTTCCAAAAGCCACTGCACTGGTAAGCATAGAAATAGCCATTGCCTGATAAGTTAAAGCAATATCCCCGCCTCTGTTTTCCTGATAGAAAATACCATAATCAACACATATCGCTATAACCAATAAAAAGCCCACTAAATGTAAGAAACTGATGGCTTCTCCGGTAAAGGACCAGATAATCAAGATTAAAACTGCCGCCAGTACAGCAGGCAGCAATGTTTGCACGGTCTTAATAATGCTTTTATAACGAGCAAGCAATAGGATAATAATGATACTTACACCAATCATTAATAATAATTGGGCTCTTTCGGTATAGTCACGCGTCATATTATTTAACATATCTCGCTGACTAAAATACTGTGCACCTTGAATATTATGCATAGCTAATCGTACCGCCTCTGGTTGATGCTGCCCTAACCAGATCATGATAATTGTTTGATTTTCACCAACCACTATTCTGCTATCAATTAATTTACTAACGGGAGTTGCCAGTAATTGCGTTAACCCTAAGGTTTGTTCTGCAGAATAATTTAAGCTCCCTAACTTTTTAACTGAAAGCCCTGTATTTTTTAAAGCCTGCTTCCATTTTTCTACATTTTCCTGAGTTAAATAGCTTTGTAAAAGTGCTTGATTGGATTTTTGTTTTTGTTCTGATATTAACCAAGGATACAAACCAAAATAATCAGTTATTGCTCCAGATTGTTTTAATTGTACGAGAACCGGGTAAACCAACTCTGCTTTTTGCAATGCTAATTCAATATTTTCTCCTGTTACCATTACAAATCTACCAGGTTCAATACTGGTCATTCTTTCTCTGATGCGCTTATCATTCAATTTAAGATAATTAAGCTCTGGTGTCAGCTCTTGCATATCCTTCATCCAGCGTAAGGACTCTAAATTTAAGGATGATAATGCGATAAATAAAATCAAACAACCCAACAACCAATTTCTGTAATGTGAAGAAAAATAAGACCACCCTTTAATTAATGGTACTTTTAAGGTGCTAGTTTTTTCTTCAGTCATTAACCTCGGCAATACAAAACGGGTTATTAATAAACTGATAATAATGCCACTACTTGCAAATACAGCCACTTGTTGAAACCCAGGGTATCCCGAACTACCTAAAGCCACATAACCAATAATTGTAGTAATACCACCTAAAACCATACTAGGCCAGACCGTTGCCGTTACTTTTATTCGTTCTGAAAAATCGACTGCTTGTGCATGTACTATGGTGTGGATTGGATAATCAATACAAATACCAACTAAGGTTGCTCCCATTGCTACAGTCATTCCATGCACATATGAAAAAACAAGCTGAGTCATTAGAATAGAACTTAAAATCACAATAATCAGTAGTGTAAAGACCTTTAGCATTACTGAAAAGGACCGGAAAAGTAGCCAGAAAATAACAGTTAATAGCAGTGAAGAAAGTATGCTGACTTTAGTAATATCACCTTGCATTAAAGTCTGCGTTGCCACTGCAAAAATTGGAACACCAGTCATTTCAAGTGTATATTTCTCTGGATCAGATTTATTAAGCGCTTTAAAAGCCGACTTAATATTGCTTTGAATTTTAGTTTGTTGACCAGCATCTAGTCCGGCCATGCGTGTTTCTAAAACTAGGTTTTGATATTGTTCATTACCTTGAGAAGCAACTTTCTGCATTCTCCCCCCTAGTGATTGAAAACCCTTTAAAGTTAACAACAAGGGATCTTGCAAGATGGTTTTCTTAAAAACAACAGCTTGTGGAGATAACAGCAGGGTCTTAACTAATTCAGCTCTTTGATTAAGACCCTCTGAAGAAAAAAAATGCTTTAAATCTTGTTCTGCATTAAGGCTATACATAGAGTTAGCATAACCCCTGTATAAACTTTGTATCGTTTGAGTAATATTGGCTTGTTGATTGGGGTCCCAAACATCAACCACGCCATCAATTGCTTTTAGCTGTTGCGTTAACGACTGGATAAATGGCCTAGCAAGTTCCTGCTTATCATTTTTAGTGCCTTTGCTTTTGCCAATAGACAATAAGTAACGGCGAGATAATCTACCTGATTGCATCTCACTAGCTAACAGTATTTCTTCGGCATTATTACCCGAAATAACAAAAGCGGACAGATCAGTTTTGAAATTAACCAGTAATACGGTACAAAGAACAAGGATTGGAGGTAAAGAATAAAATAGCAGTCTCTGCCAGTTTAAGTTATACCTATCACAATAAATTTTTATTTTAATCTCCTCATCCTAACCTTCTCCAGCATGAGAAGGAATAACAGACGAGTTTATTAGAATCGGATTTATTCACCAATAAGTTCCCCGTACAATAGTTTAACTGTATTTACAACTTGCTCGCTAGTGACAGTATTATCATCTGCCAACATAAACTCAGTTAAATCACCATCAGCTTGTTCAATAATAATAGTATCTACTTTTTTGGATAATGGCCCAGAGACAATAATTCTTAAACCTGAATCGGTCTGTTTTGAGGTTAAAGTCATTAACCAACGCTGTGTTTTTTTAATAAACTCACTATTATATAAGCGTCTTAGTAATTCCTCATCTGCATTAATCAAAGCCTGAAATACAGCAAATTGCAGCGTAACAGGATCACCCTCTTGCATTTTTCCTTGATGCCTAATCTTCTTATCTGGGTCATAATAAAATAGATCGTTTTTATTAATTGCCATTAGTAATCGTCTAGGTTGTAGCTGTTCTCTTAGCATTATTCCTGTAGCTGTGGAATACATATTGCCGCTTCCTTGCCAAGACTGATCAAATAATTCTAAGGTACGTTTTTCTTGGTAGCTAATCTTTACAGCAACATCAGAGTGCATTCTTTTCATTAATGCAGAGATAGATTCATCTGCAGTAATATCATAAGAAATAAAGCATAAAGAAAAAACAAAAAGACTTATTCTATTCATCGAGCCTGTACATCCATCCATATTTTACGTCCATTTACAAACATTGCTTTAATTGATGATTTTGCATCTGGAATCTCTAAATCAGGAAATCGAAAATGTCGATAAATATACTCAAGCGTGGTTATAAGCCCAATCATAAGATAGATAAACGCGCCATTGTATAAAGCCCACCAACGATCATCACTCCATACAGCTAAGGCCACACACATCACTGCATTAAAAGCAAAAAACACTGTCCACACTATAGTCAACTGACGTAGATATGGATAAAGCTGTTGTGGAATCTCGGTAAATTGTAGCCTGACAAAACTTTCAATAAAGGGAGGTCCTTTATCTTTTAATAAAGTACGGCCAAAGAAATACATCAGTAGTAACTGAATTAATACAGGCAATACTTTAGCTGTGATGGTCTGTAAATAATAAGCGCCCAATAGCAAGCCTATCGCTATAAAGGCTTTGATTAACTTAATTTTTACATTTTGTGTTGCAAATGATTGCATCAGAAAAATAGCTGAAAAAATAGCTGGAGCAAGCCATACTACGCCACTTTCAATTCCTCGATAAACCAGATAGGGATAAAGTAGAAATAAACAAGTAATTACAACTGCTTTAATAATTCCCAACATAGTATTTAATCAACCACCGATGAAACTTTGCCGTTTCTAAAATTGACATTAAATTTATTAAAACGCGCACTCCAGTACACCCAAGTATCAGCATCTAAATTCATTGTTTCTGTAATAGGCGGATAACCAATGGCAACTTTTACTGCTTTTTTACGCATTCCTTTAGCCACTGTGCCATTTTTAATATTCCGTCTTTCTAAAGAATTAAAGTTATAAAGATTTATTTTCTTTTTAGCAAACAAATCATCAAATGTTTGATAAATATCCTTTCCTGTATGCTTTGGAATATTTTTTATAATTAATGGTTGAGCAGAGTTTTCAACTTCAAGCTTAATTGTTTTAGCTGTAATATCTAACAGTTTAACCTTAGTATTAACAGGAATTGATGCACCACGTCGATAGTTTGTAGTGGCATGTGTGCCTTTCTCATAACGAATAACAAACTGTGTGTAATACGAATTAGCCACCGAAATATGTCCAGGCAACTCCTCTGGTTTTAAGGTTTTTTTACATGCTACCAATGAAAATATAACCAATAAAAATAATGATCCACGTAATAGTGTACGCATAGCTAATACTCCTTTTTATTAAGACAATACAACGATAGTTTGTACAAGCGGTAGTCACTCCGAAATACAGACTTGAATAATAATATCACTGAAAAACCAACGGTATCGTCCCAATACCGTTAAATTAAGAAATTTAGTACATTTGTAGCCTTGATGCAACGGAGTGGAATCAAGGTTTATCTGTGGAATCCCTTGATTTCGCTTCGCTGCATCAAGGCTACAAGAGCCTGACTTAGGAATACAATAACTTCCAAAAATCAGATTGTTTTTTAATCCCTAATACTTTCTGTGCTGCTTGCATTCCAGAAACACTTACCCCATAGACTCCACCACCAGGAGATGTCCAATGCCCTGCAAAAAACAATCCTTTAATAGGGGATTGATTTTGTATTCTTGCTGGCCCGACCTGATTAGGCGTCACATCCCAACCATATGCAGCGCCTTGATGATTTTGGGTATAACGTTGCATGGTTGCAGGTGACCCCCCATCAATATATAAAATATGATCACTAAGTGCTGGAATTGTCTGACAGGCAATATCTAACATTTTTTGCACATACTTTGGCTTAGCTTGCTTCCATGAATCAGCCGCTTGATAGGGTAGCAAAGTCGTCAACATCAATAAATGTTCACCTGCTGGGGCTAAACTAGGTTCAACAACTGTAGGAGCAGTAATGCTAATCCACGAAACTTCACCCTTTTTGGTTTTAGCATAATTTTCATCATGATCATAATTGCTGTAACAAAATGACTCATGACTAATATTCATAGTTTTTAAATCTAAATCAGTCGCAATGTAAACCGAAAAAATCGATAAAGAGTGCTGCATTTTATTTAATCGCTGTATATAGCGAGGTGGAAAATACTGCTCACCAACCATATTAAAAATGGTTTGTTTTAAATCCGCATTGGAAATGACTTGGCCAGCATTAATTTGCAAATTATTAGCAATAACACCGCTAACTTCTCCATTGTCGACAATAATAGAATCAACTGTCGTTTTATATTGAATTTGACCACCATGCAATTGCAACCCTTTCACCAAGGTATTAGCTAATTGTTGAAAACCTCCTTTGCAGTAATAAGCACCATCGACCATATAGCCAATTAGCATAGTACTCCAATACACAAAAGACACTTGGGATGGAGGTAAGCCTAAATAAGGCCAATTACTGGCAAACACAGCTAATAACTTAGGGTCTGTGATAAATTGTTCAGCCACCTCAGCTAGAGTAGATTTTCTGTATTTAAATAAAGCGGGCATTAATTGTTGAGCCTGTTCTAATTCAAGCTCAACCATTAATTCATCAGCGATGGATATTTCTTCTGCTAATTGCAAACATAGCTCGGTTAATTGCTTTAAGCCCAACTGTTGATCGGGAAATCGTTTAGCTAATGAATCAATAAAATGATCCACTGCTTGAGGTAACCCTATATTAAACTCTGGAAAAAAAACATGGCTAAATGGATTAATTGAAATAAACTCAATCTCACTAAGCATATCTAATGCTTGTAAGGTTTTATATATAACTTGTCCGCCACAATAACCCTGTTCGCCACAGCCACTAATTAAATGAACACCTGAATCAAATTGATATTTTTTGCGCTTAAAACCATGTGCATAACCACCCGGTCTATCATGTGCTTCCAAAACCAAGACTGATTTTCCCGCCTTTGCTAATAAAGCAGCAGAGCTTAATCCCCCTATTCCACTACCAATAACAATGACATCATAATCACTCACTGCTTTTGTAGTCCCAATTTTTCCCATAGAACATTTGGGGACTCATAACACATTTCCTCAGTTTCCATATCTACAGCTACTTGGCAGCTATACCCCCGTGTTAATCGGGTTCCCGTTACCTTATCTATTATTTTGTAGTTAATTTTTAGACGGTTTTCCCATTCAGTTATTTCAGCATGAACAATGATTTTTTGTTCAAACTTTGCTGGTTTTGCATAACGTAAACGAATATCAATGACTGGCCATGTGTAACCTGAGTCACGCATTTGCATATAGTTATAGCCAATTTTATCTAATAAAGCACAGCGTGCTATTTCAAAATATTTAACATAATGCCCATGCCAGACAATTTCCATTAAATCAACATCAAAGAATGGAACATCAATTTCAACTTCACAGCTAACTATAGGCTTACTCATAAAGCTTCCAATGTTTATCTTGAATCAACTTTATACAAAGCCGTAATTCCTGCTCTAAGGCTCTATCTGTCTCAAGAAAATCAAGCTGATCTCTAACTTGCTTCACCGTAATTTTAATCTCATCGCTTAATTTGTCTTGTTGTCCTCGCAGTTCCACAGCTTGAACAACTGCGATTAACATGGCAGATGCTACTTGTTCAGTCAGCTCTAAAACACGTATGCAATCACGAGCAGCAATAGTCCCCATGCTTACTTTGTCCTGATTATGACATTCGGTTGATCGCGAAAAAACACTGGCAGGCATAGTGTTTTTTAAAGCTTCAGCTGTCCATGCAGAAACGGCTATTTGTACAGCTTTAAAACCATGATTTAACATAGCTTGCTCTTTTGTTGCCCCTGATAAATTAGCTGGCAAGCCATGATTAAATTTAGTGTCCATTAGTTGTGCCATTTGCCTGTCCATTAAATCGGCTAAATTGGCAATAGCCATTTTCATACTGTCCATTGCGAAAGCAATATGACCACCATAAAAATGGCCACCATGTAATACATGTTCACCTTCAGCATCAATAATAGGATTATCATTGGCACTATTTAATTCATTTTCAATAAATTGCCTAAACCAAGGTAAAGCATCTTCAACCACACCTATAATATGTGGAGCACAACGAATAGAATATCTGTCTTGTAAACGACTATCGTTACGGGGGGCTTCAACCGCTAAATGTAAATCTGTACGAATTCTTTGTGCTACTTTAATCTGTCCATTATGTGGTTTTACGCTAAATAGTTTCTTATCAAAATGATAGGCATTGCCATTTAAAGCAATGGAAGCCATGCTAGTTATGCGGGTACATAATTGAGATAAATATGCAGCTCTTTGATAAGCAAGACAAGCAACTGCTGTCATAACCGCAGTACCATTCATTAAAGCCAGTCCTTCTTTGGGCTTTAATATTAAAGGAGTGATATTGAGTTGAGAAAAAACCTCTTTAGTGGCTTGTTTTTCCCCCTGATAAAGTACCTCTCGTTCACCAGCCAACACAGCTGCAAGATAGGATAATGGGGTTAAATCGCCACTGGCCCCAACCGAACCTTCCTCTGGGATTAACGGCAAAATATCGTGATTTAGCAGTAAAGTTATTTGTTGCAGTAATAAATAACGTACACCAGAAAAGCCCTGAGCCAAGCTATTTAATCTAACTAATAAAATAGCCCGTGTTTGTTGCGGATTAAAATGCTTGCCTAAGCCACAGCCATGAAAAGTATAAAGATGTTTAGGTAATTCAGCTACATGCTCTAAGGGAACGGATACTGTACATGAGTCACCATAACCAGTAGTTACCCCATAAACACAACCTTCTTCCTCTAGTAAAGTGTCTATAAATTCAGCACCTTTATCTATTCGTTTTACAAAGTCTATTTGCTCACTAAGTTTCACCGGCTTTGCTTTCTCGGCGACAGCACAAATATCTTCAATACTTAATCTTTGTCCTTCAATTATTACTGACATTTTATTCATTCTCACTTTGCCAGAAATCATAAAAATTAAACCACTGTAATGGGGCTTTTAAACAATAATATTCTAGTTGCTTAGCAAATTTTTCTACTGCCTGTTGTATAGCAGCCGTTCTTTGTTTTCTGGGAACAGGAGTATCGTCACTAAAAGGGTCGAAATAGATCACTTGTTTATTATTTTCTTTAATACAAAATAAAGTAAATACAGGACATTTTAATAATAATGCCAAGATAAAAGGCCCTTGTGGAAAACTTGCCATTTTGCCTAAAAACTCAGCTTTTGCAACTCTTCCTTGTCCACTAACAGGTGTTCTGTCAGCCGCGATAATGACTAATTCGCCTGCTTCGATTTTATCTTGTAATAACATTGCGGTTCCCGCATTAATACTCGTAACTTGTATTAAATTAACTTTTCCAGAATCAGCATATTTATTTAAGACTTCATTAAATTTTTCAGTATGCTGAGTGTGTACCAACACATTAATAGTTACATTCTTTCTTAACTTAGCAATCACTCGACAAATTTCTAAATTACCTAAATGGGAACCCAAAATTAAAACACCCTGTCCTTGTTCCATATAATTAACGACAGGTTCTCTGCCATTGTATTCAACATCATCTAAAGTCAATCCTCCACTCCAGGCAGCAATTTTGTCAATTAAAGCATTTGCAAAACTGATAAAGTGTTGATAACTTTCTTTTAGACTCCCCGTTAAGGGTAACGATGTTTGTAAGCTAGAGATTTGTTGTAAATATTGTTGACTTGATTTTCTAGCAGTTGTGTTAATTAGCCAGTAATAACTCACTACAGGGTATAAGAAAAGCTGTAATACTTTACGACCAAAAAGCAAATAGACCTTAAGTAAAAAGTGCATTCCCCACACAATTCCTCGTTCTTCTACTTTAGCCCAATGACTCATTTTATTTTCCTAAATATAAGTTTCGGGGAACGCCACAACATCCCAAAAAATAATTGTGCATGTTTTTTTGATATCAATACATTATCTTGCAGCATTTTAAAATGAGACACTCCATCCATAGGATATTGAACCTCAGTTTCAATATTAACAACATCAATCCCTTGCCAATATAAGCGCACAATAATATCAATATCAAAATCCATTCTTTGCCCAACTTTCGTAGAGCTCAATACTTTATTAACTGCAGATAATGGATAACATCTAAAACCGCACATACCATCAGCAATCGCCAAAGATAAAGTGTTTATCCATATCCACAAATTGGTAAACTGTCGCCCATAAAGTCTTTTTTTCGGCACAGATAAATCAAAAATAGGCTTACCTGCAATTAGCCGATCAGGAAACTCCTTACTGGCTTTAATAAAAATATCAATATCTTTAAATTGATGCTGGCCATCTGCATCAATTTGTATAGCATGGCTAAACCCTTGTTCTATTGCCGCTGTAAAACCATCAATAACAGCCGCTCCTTTACCACCATTGATAGGTCTTTCAATTAAGCTAACCCACTCGCTCTCTTTTTTTGCTATTTTCTGCAAAATACTAGAACAAGCCTCAGAACTCCCATCATTAACTAAAATACAAGGGAGTTTAAAGGGCTTTAATTGCTCAATTACTTTTTCGATTGCAGCTTCATGGTCATAAACGGGAACTATCACACAAGTCTTCATTATTGTTTACCGTAGACCATACGCCCCGAACTATGAGAGTCGGTCTCTGAGATGATTTCAAAATATAATTTATTATTGTCAGAATTCCAGTTTAAGGACAGTGAAATAGTGTCATCAGGACGAATTATTTTTTTAAACTTAATAACTTCCATACATAAAAAGGGTTGTTCAATATCAAAAAAAAGTTTACCAAAGTATTCAGCCCAAGCAAGCTGAGTAACCCCGGGTAAAATAGGCTGTTCAGGGAAATGGCCTGAAAAATAAACCAGCTTGCTTAAAACTTTTAATTCTAATTTGACATGGTTGTCTTGAAAATGACAGTTTAATATCTGTGGAAAACGGTTGGAATCTAACGACAATAATTCAACTAAAAGTGCTTGTTTAATTTTTCCTTGCGTAGTTAAAGGTAATGATTTTATAAATAACCATTTACGCGGTAACACAACAGTTTCAAACTGGTTTAACAAAGATTGTCTAAGTTTTTTAATTAATTTACTACGACCCTGTTTTTGTAATAAATCTTCCGCCAGTTCAGATAAAACTAAACAGGCAGCTACTTTATCTCTTTTACCTTTTAGTACAAAGATGTGTGATTGTTTAACCCACTGGCTATTATTTAAGCTTTGCTCTAATTCATTTAAAGAAAGCCTTTTCTCTTCAATTTTCACCAAGCGATCAACTCGTCCTAATAAGGTAAATTGCGTTTCATTATGTATTTTAATTTTATCATCTAGAACTAAGCTATCTGTTGAGGATAAATAAGGCGATGATAACCGTGCAATTTGTTCATCATTTACAGCAATACTAATTTTATCAAATAACGTCCATAATTTATCATTAATGCTCTGTCTCCATGCAATACCACCCGTTTCAGAGCTACCATATATCTCGACAACTGATTGTCCACACTGTTTATAGATTTTATTACTGATTTCTAGTGGCAGATCACCACCTGAACTAAAGATACTGACTAAAGTGTGAATTTCTTGCCATGCTGTAAGCTCATCCAAACGTTTCAATTGTGCAGGGCTTGCAACCCAGTAAGATGGTTTTGATTTGCTATTTTTTAGTAATGGTTCTGGGCTAAGATACATATCACTATGAAAACAGCGCCCAGCAGCCAAAGGCCATAATACTCTGAATAACAGTCCATATATATGCTGGTGACTTACTGTTGCTAGTACTTGAGCATCTTTTAATTGTGAGCCCCAACAGCTTTCTAAGGTTTCAATTTCAGTTTGAAACTGCAGTAAAGATTTATTAATAGCTTTAGCTTGTCCGCTGGAACCTGAAGTAAAAATAACTAACTGCTGCTTATTAATATCAAGTGGAATAAGATTAAACTCTTCCTTATCTTCAGACTCAGCTAACAGCAATTCCTTACCTTGCCATTCCCCCAACAATACACAATCTTGTTGCTTTAACTTATCAGCCGTTGCCTGTGTATTATTTGCAGCAATCCAAACTTTTTTATTGCTGTGTAATATTGCAAATAAATGAACAGCAAAAGAATAGGCTTGATCATAATAAACGGCAATATTATCCTGCTCTACTTCCATCAATTGTGGAATCAATTGACAAACATCTTGTTTGAAAGCAGCAAATTTAATTAATTCGCCATTATAAAATGCAATATCCAGATCTTTAGAATTTGAATCAATTAAATAACTTGAGAGCTGAGTAATCATAGAAGCCTATGTTTTTTTAGCCAACAAAGTAACAGAGAAACCACAGCTTTTTCACTTTGAGCCTTTCGTCTTTCGCCTTTTACCTGCTCTTCCAAATGTACCTGAGTTTTTATACGTACCAGATATTCAATTCCCATTACAGCTCCCATCAGCAAATAAGAAATAAATCCGTTATACAAACTCCACACAGCAAAACTACACCATATTGCTGTCACTAAAGCGATACAGCCATTAATTAAAAAAAATACACACCAAACTTGAGTAACTCTTCGGGTGTATCTAATACCTTGTTCGGGTAGATTAGGGTGCTGAAGTCGAGCTAGACGTTCAATAATGGGGGGAGGGGAAAACAGACTAGTGGCAAAAATCATTAAAAGACTAAAACTAATAAGTACAGGGTAAAACAATAGAGAGATTGTATTATTCATCCAAATAGCAAATACGCAATAAACTATCCCTAGTACTAACAAGTGTCTATTCCAACAATTATCAACTCTGGCCTTAAACTTACTAATCACAAACCTTATACAAAGTATAAATAGTAACAAGGCAGAAATTTTCCACGGCTGCATATACTGAATGCCAAAATAAACAGCAATGGGGTATAAGATAATTAGTACCCCAAGTACTCCATTAATGAGTAAAGCCATTTAATCTTGAATTAAAGTATATACAGATTCCACCACATCATTAATTGTTCGTGAGTTTTTAAAATCTTCGGGCTTGACCGCTTTTCCTGTTATTTCTTTAAGTTTTACAATCATATCGACAGCATCAATACTATCAAAGTCTAAATCTTCATTTAAACGAGCATCCAGAGTTACTAACTCTTCTTCAATCTCAAACATTTCCAGCATAATTTGCTTGATCAGTTGTAATACATCTTCCTTAGATTTCATGCATCTCTCTTTTGTTCAGATTCAATAAAACTAGCTAATGCAGATACCGAAGCAAAGATTTTAATCACATCATCTTTTTCTGCATCAATACGCACATTATATTTTTTTCTGATAGCTAAGCCCAGCTCAAGCGCATCAATAGAATCTAGCCCTAAACCCTCATTAAATAGAGCTTCTTCATTATCTATCTCATCAATACTTAAATCTTCCAGATCCAGAGAATCAATGATTAATTGTTTTAATTCATTTTCCATTCGGCTCATCGCCCTCTCTTTTTTGAGTAAAATAATCCTGTAAATAGAGATTAAACCGCCGAACAGCAATTGTTTGCGGTTTAATCTCTAAAAATTCGTCAAGTACCATATCATCTCCCACTTGCATCGACAAATGAAATGCTTGTTTCGGTATTTGGTACCACTTTTCTGCTTTAGTTAAAGTGTTGGGATAACAATTTATAGAAACAGGGGTAACACGAGCATTTGCTTGCAAAGCAACTCTAGCGGCACTACGCTGAAATTTATAATCTTTCCCTTGTACGCTTCGTGAGCCTTCTGGAAAAATAATCATGCTAGCACCTGATTTTAACCTGTCTACACTTTGGCTAATCATTAGTTCAGGATCACCATTACTTATATAGCCTGCATTTATGACAGGCCCTCGAGTAAAAGGATTATGCCATAACTTTTCTTTAACTATACAATTTGTCGCTGAGATTCTACTAATCAAAAGAACTATATCAATTAGCGTTGGATGATTTGCAATAATCAACTGTCCTGGTTTATTTAATTTTTCTAGGCCTTTAATCTCATAAGTCATAATACCGAGTCTAAACATCAAACCAATAAAGCAATAAAAACTTTTATGCACCCACCATTGAGCATATTGTGTTTTTTTTTGCTTATCTGAAACAAACAAGTTCAAAAAAGGAAAAACTAGAAGCCATAAAAGGATTCCACCTAAACCAAAAACAGTAAAACTTAAACCAGTAGCAAATAATCGCCAATAATAATTCATCCTTTTTCCCAGCACCAGCAGTGTCTATGCGTATTTAACTGCAATTTATTTTGCTGACTAGAAAGAAACTGAACTAACAAAGGCAATTGCAGAGCTTGCTCACCATCATTTGTTTTACTCTGCTGCTGACTTAACTGTATGGCTGTACCCAAGCCTACTTTTGCAAGTAATAAGGCAACAGCACAACTTTTTTCTGTCGAGAGTTTGAAGCGTGCTGAGGGGTAAAATTGAGGTAAAGGTTCATCATAGAACACTATTAGTACTTGTTCTGCACCTTCTTGTAGTATCCCAGCAGCTTCAATAAATGCAGCTGCAATCCCCTCTTCCCCTGCTGCAACTACCGTACTTTCAGTTTGGTTATTAAATGCGATGGAGAATAAACCTGCAATTGCATTATGGACTGAGAGACTAAAAGCCGTAGGAGAGATGTCTTCACCTGCTTCAATCATTTCCATCATCTTTAAGGATTTAGCTAATTCACCATGCGTTGAGCTGAATACGGTGGGAACTTGCTTGTTTTCTTGTAGACATGGAATAGCGGCAGTAAAAACGATACGAGCCAAAGGACTTAAGCGACGTTTTAACATTTTCGGTAAAACAGAAAGTCTTTGTTGCTGTATTAATTGTTCATCCACTTCTTTATCTAAAGGTGGCCAAACGCTCCAGTTTTGGAGGATAAAGTCCTGCTTCATAGGTTTATAAAAATTCAGTAGATTCTTGAGTTGTTTCTATTGGTAGGAGAGGCCTATTGGCCGCGACCGAGGCAAGATCAATCGCGGCCAAAGGCCCCTCCTACCTAAATATAAAATCAATTATAGCTTCTTAAATATCAATGATGTATTGATTCCACCAAAAGCAAAATTATTACTCATTATATAAGCACAGTCTATCTGACGAATATCCCCTTTGATATAGTCCAAATCTGCACATTGAGGATCTATATTATCTAGGTTTGCAGTGGCATGAAACCAGCCTTCATTCATCATATTAATTGCAGCCCAAGCTTCGATAGCACCACATGCGCCAAGAGTGTGTCCTGTGTAACTTTTCATTGAACTAATCGCTGTATTATTTCCTAGCACTTGTGCTGTAGCTTGGCTTTCAGCAATGTCGCCTCGATCTGTTGAGGTGCCATGTGCGCTAATATATCCTATTGAATCAGCATCAACCTTAGCATCTTGCATGGCCAATTTCATTGCCTCTTGCATACTATTACTATCTGGTTGGGTAATATGCATACCATCTGAATTAGTACCAAAGCCAACAATTTCAGCATAGATATTCGCCCCACGAGCAATGGCATGTTCGCGTTCTTCAAGAATAAAGGAACCGGCACCCTCACCTATCACCAAACCATCTCTGTCTTTATCAAATGGTCTAGGTGTTTTATCCGATTCATCATTGCGAATACTGGTAGCAAATAAAGTATCAAATACTGCAGCTTGTGATGCTGATAGTTCGTCACTTCCTCCTGCAACCATTACTGTTTGCAAACCAAACTTAATGGCTTCATAAGCATACCCAAGCCCCTGACTACTTGATGTACATGCGCTAGAGGTAGGAATAACACGGCCATTAATACCAAAATGCAGACCAATATTAACTGGGCAGGTATGTCCCATCATGCGGATATAAGAAGTTGCATTCAAGCTTCCTTTATCATTATTGATTAGCATTTTAGTAAAATCTATTAAGCCATCAAAACTACCGGAAGAACTGCCATAAGCTACACCCATTTTTCCGCTATTTAAAATGGGGGAACCTAATAAATCAGCATCTATTAATGCCAATTCTGTGGCATAAGTTGCTAAAAGTGCAACGCGTCCCATCCCTCTGATTTGTTTACGAGAATAGTGTTTAGGTCGGTCAAAATCAACAGGAGCAGCTAAACGCGTGTTTAAGCCGCTATATTTATCCCATTCATCCATGGTTTGAATACCAGTCTGTTGAATTTTTAGATTTTCAGCAACAGTTTCCCAATCATTTCCTATCGGAGTTATAGCTGACATTCCAGTAATGACTACGCGTTTCATTTAACAGAGCCCTCCATTAACTGAAATCACCTGACGAGTAATATAAGCAGCATCTTCTGATAATAAAAAAGCAACCGTAGCGGCGACTTCTTTTGCTGCTCCAACGCGCCGTAGTGGAATCATTTTTTTTATTTCTTCTAAAGGCAAATCATCTACCATTTCTGTATCTATTAATCCTGGAGCAACACAATTTACCGTGATTTTTCGTTTGGCGAGTTCTAATGCCAATGCTTTTGTCGCACCAATTATTCCAGACTTAGCCGCACTGTAATTAACTTGCCCTCGGTTTCCAATTAAACCTGATACAGAAGATAAGGTAACTATTCGCCCTGGTTTTCGGCGCCTAATCATGGGCATGACTAAGGGGAATAAAACATTGTAAAAACCATCAAGATTAGTCCTAATAACTGAATCCCATTGATATCCCGTTAAAGCAGGGAAAGCATTATCAGCAGATATTCCAGCATTACAAACTACCGCATAATAAGCCCCATATTGTTCAATATCTTGATTTAATACTTCAGCACATTGTTTTCTATCAGATAAATCAAACTGTAATACTCGGGCTTGCTGTTGGTATGTGTTTGTAATTTCTTCAGCAACGGCATCCGCATCATCTTTTCTACTACGGCAATGTACGACGATGTCATAGCCTTTGTTAGCAAGGTACAATGCGATTGCTTTACCTATTCCACGACTAGAGCCGGTAATTAAAACAGTTTTATCCATTATTTTTATGAGTTGGCTGTGTGACTATTAATCACTTTATTTTCTTGTTTACTGGGTTGATAGACGTTTAACTTTGCTGATATATCAATACCCTCAGCTAGTATCTGGCAGGCAAACACAGCTAAACCTTGATCTTCAATTATACGCTTAACTTGAACGGTAAGACTTGTTCCCACAATAAAGCTGGAAATATTACTGATATACTTTCTTGAACCCAACAAAAAACCTAGATTAATTGGCTGACCCGCCAAATGACACATCATTCCACCATGCGCCGCTACCGTTTGAGCCATATATTCAATTCCCAACCAAGCAGGAACAGTTTTTCCATCACCGAACAAACCATCATCACGAACGACTAGTTCGGCACTAAGTGATTCTTCATCGTAAGCCAGAACCTTGTCTAATAAAACCATTTTGCCATCATGAGGCAATAATTCTGCAACATTAATATCAATCATGATCTGCTAACAATTAAAGAAATATTATTACCGCCAAAAGCAAAGGAATTGCTTTGACAGCTATTGATTGTTCTTTTTAACTGCTGATTTTGTTTGATTAAATTTAAAGCGTCCAAACTTTTATCATTGTCATCATCGTTAATATTTGCGATCAAATGACCCTGTGGGTCATTCTCTGTTAATAACATCCAGCAAATACCTAATTCCAACGCTGCGGCAGCACCTAAAGCATGGCCAGTCATACCTTTAGTTGAACTAACCGCTGTAGTATTAGTAAAAACCTGATTTACCGCTTTGCTCTCCATTCTATCATTCAACGGTGTTGCCGTTCCGTGCAGATTAATATAGTCAATATCTGCAGCTATCTTATTAGCATCATTTAAAGCAGATTCCATTGCTGAAATAACAGCTACGCCTTCAGGGTCAGGTGCAGAAAAATGATATGCATCACTACTAGCGCCTATTCCTTGCAATTCAACGGAGCCTTGCTCTTTACTCATTACAAATAAAGCCGCTGCTTCGGATAAATTTATCCCATCCCTATGTTGTCCAAAAGGCTTACATAACCCTGTTGAAACCGATTCCAATGCATTAAACCCATGCAAGGTAAATCGACATAAACTATCAGCACCCCCAACAATAACAGCATCACATAAATCCAATGCAATGAGTCGACGGGCAGAAGAAAAAGCTTTACCACTGGATGAACAAGCAGTGGAAATAGCGTAAACGGGACCTTTTAGTCCTAAGTAATTAGCTAAAAAGTCAGCCCCACCCGCTAATTGCTGCTGTTTGTAATGAAACTCAACGGGTTTAATACCTGTTTTAGCAACGGATGCTAAAGCCAATTCAGTATTACGCACCCCAGATGTACTGGTACCTAATACCACTCCAATTCGATCTCTACCATAGCGTTTAATCATGGTCTCAACAGTTGGTTTAATCTGTTGATAGGCAGCCAATAATAAGCGGTTATTTTTACAGTTATAAACACTGTATTGTTTATCTATACTGGGTAATTCAACGTTTACTTCGCCTACATAAACAGGATTAGGGCCATAATTATCATTCAAAACTAACCCAGACCGGTCTCCAGCAAGTAAGTGTTTTAGAGTCTCATCTCGATTATTACCCGCTGCCGACAGCATACCTAAATCATTTAAATAAAACTTCATGACTGTTTAATATCACGACATAACTCAGCCAAAGTATTTAATCTTGGGCCAGAGTTTTTTACATAGGGGTTCTTATCATCCCATACATAACCGGCCAGAATAGAACAAATCATGGCTTTTATATTGTTTTGTTGTTGATCAAAAAACACCACATCTTGCAAGCCACCTTCATACCAAGCGGTAACAAAGGTACGAAAGGTTTCCACCCCTACTTGCAATGGCTCTACAAAATCTTTTTGCCAATCAACAGGCTGCTGGTTTAACTGTTTATCTAATACTTCGGCTGCTAAAACCGCTGACTTCATCGCTATAGTGACACCAGAAGAAAAAACAGGATCTAAAAATTCACCAGCATTACCCAGCAAGGCATAGCCATTACCAAACAAAGAACTAACATTAGCACTGTAACCCTTGATCGAACTTATAGGAGTATCAAAAACAGCATTTTCTAACAAGTTAGCTAAAGAAGGTTCTTGTGCGATTAATTGCTGAAAAATGGCTTCATTATCATTAGCTATAGACTGAAAAAAACCTGGCTCAGCGACAACACCAACACTGCATCTACCATTACTAAAAGGAATTAACCAATACCAAACATCTTTATACTGAGGGTGAACAATGATACGAATTTTATTACGATCATAACTTTTACAATCAATACCATCTTCAATATGGGTAAAAAATGATTGTCTACAAGGTAAATCAGAAGGCTTTTCTAAATTTAATAAACGCGGTAACACACGGCCAAAACCACTGGCATCTAGAACAAATTCAGCTTCAACTTCATAACAATCCTCATTAGTTTTCTTTATAGTTAATAAAGGTTTGTTGGTTGAAAAATCAGCGGCAATAACCTGTTGTTGCCAACGTATTTCTACCCCCATTCTTTGCGCTTCATTAGCCAATAACAGATCAAATTTATCCCGTTGCACTTGAAAAGTTGAATCAAAACCTGAACTGAATTTATCAGAAAAACAGAATGCTGAATAAACATCTTTTTCAATAAATGCTGCACCCGTTTTTAATTGAAAGCCTGCTGATTTAACAGCTTCTAACATCCCTGCTTGCTCAATAAATTCCATACATTGAGGCAACAAACTTTCACCAATGCTAAAACGAGGAAAGGTTTCTCGTTCTATAATAGTTACTTGATGTCCTTTGTTTTGTAGCATTGCTCCTGCAATACAGCCTGCAGGCCCTGCTCCAATAATAATGACGTTTTTATTTTCTGCCATTAATCTAGTCTCATATCTAGCAATCCATTTCTCATTGAGTTGATTTAATGCGCTATAATTTTATCGCATAACTGTAAATTATAACTGATAACACACTATGAAAAAAAAACTACGAGAGTTTATCTTCGAAGAACTTGTTTTTATCGCAGAACCTAAAAAGTTTAGTGATGATGATGATTTATTAGAGGCTGGACTTGATAGCATGGGAATTATGCGCCTGATTATGTTTATTGAAGATAATTATAATATCACTTTACCTGACACCGAAATTGAACCCGATAATGTACAAAGTTTTAACGCCTTAGAACAATGGATTTTAAAACATAAATAAGTATGACAAATTCTACGACAGATATTCTGCAAGCTCTTAATATTGCCGATAGCTTTACTCTGGCTATGGATGAAGAAATACGTCAAGACGGCTTATCAGGAAGTCTTTGTGGTTGTGTATCAGAACTCAATCAACTGCCAGACATTGAAACTCTAAAGCAAAGGATTGATCAATTCAGTCAGTATTTTCCCACCGCAACAGCTAGCTTACAACAACGAGGCAAACGTTTTTACTGGTGTAAGCGCGAGACTTCTCCTCCATTATTTTTCCAGCATCGTTGCCCCGAAAATTCTTCGGCTGATAAATTTCAACAACAAACCATAAATGAACTAATCAATCAGCAGCAAAACCGTGAATTAACAACGGCCATAGAATTTCACTTGATTAGCAGCCCTACTAAGGTTACATTTTTTATCCGCTGGATTCACCCTTTTTGTGATGCCAGAGGTATCGATTTAATTTTAAAGTTTTTGTGTACCGAAACAGAAGAGCGAAAGCTTTTTGCTCAAACTATTGATAAACCCTTGGTTGATATCCAACTTGATAAATATCCTTGGTGGCAAAAAGTCATGTTGCTGTTAAAAGGCAAACGCTATATTGCCGATATAGATAAACTACATAGCATTCAGTCATTTAATACCGACCAGCCTCCTGAACAGTTAAACCATTCAATTCAAACACTATCTCAGCAACAAACAGAGATAGTTAATAAACAGGCCAGAAAATATTGTGGCCTGACAGGAACCAGTCTTTATTATATTGCTTGCTTAATGCGAGCCTTAGAAAAGATGAACCCGACTTCTGACGGGGAAGCTTATTGTGCGCCGTATGCTTTCAACTTACGCAGACAAAGAGTACTAACACCTGTAACAGCCAATCATGTCTGTGCATTATTTGCTCAAGCACCTCGCGATATAGTCAAAGACCGTAAAAAACTATTTGCTCATTTAAAACAGCAAAATATGGATGTTATCCGTCAAAAACTAGATTATGCTTTTCTACCCTTAATGTGGGCGGGTAGTTGGTTATCTTTGGATAAATATGGAAAAATCCTACGTCTTTCCAGTAAAGGTAAGGAACGAAGCTCTTTCTGGTTTTCTGATGTTGGTAAAGTAGATCTAACTAATGTACAGTTTCCAGGTGCTGAAATTAAGCGGATGTTTCATCTTTGTCAGGTGACCACTCCACCAGGCCTTGCTTTACTATGCTGTAATTATCAAGGCCAACTAAGCTTAAGTTATAGCTTTGTTGAACCCATAATTAGCCAACAACAAATTGAAACCTTACAGCAATTGGTTTTAGCTGAATTATTAGAAGAAACTGTATAAATTCACCAGCTTCCATATAAACTACAGGGTAATTACTCAGTCTATTAGCATTTTTGGAGCGCTGGCTTTAGCCTGCACAAGTACAAAAAATGCAGGTTAAAACAATTAAGCAATCCATTATTTTGTCTGTAGGAGGGCCTATTGGCCGCGACCAGAACAAGATCAAGAACAAGAACAATCGCGGCCAATAGGCCCCTCCTACTTTTAACCCTGTAATTTTTAGCTTAAATGACCTTATTTTCAATGTTCAATCACCAAGTTATAAATCACCCAGATAAAGTTGCTTTTATTGAGGGCGACAGATCAATTACTTATCTGCAATTACAGCAACAGGTTACTCAGCTTAGTTGGCAATTAAGCACTAATAATAAAAAGAACCAACGTATAGTGATAGCTTTAGATCGAGGTATTGATGCTGCTATCGCAATTTTAGCCTGCTTAAATATTGGCTGCTGCTATATTCCTTTAGATATTAAAAACCCTGAAAACCGCTTACGTTTTATTGTTAATGATGCAGATCCGCAATGTGTTATCGGTAAAGGTTCTTGTCCAGCGTGGTTAGACAAGCCTGAGTTATGGTTCGATTTTAATCAACCAAAAACAACCACCCCCTATTCTCTGCCCACGTCTATCATCAAACCTGAAACCTTAGCTGCAATCCTTTATACCTCAGGTTCTACAGGAAACCCAAAAGGTGTCGCCCTTAGTCATGAGGCTATTGCAAATTTTTATAACTGGGCTGCCAGTACTTTTAAAATCACTGAAACTGATAATATTGCTTCCTTAACCCCTTTTCACTTTGATCTTAGTATTTTTGATTTATTTACCAGCCTAACTCAAGGTGCCACAGTACACTTTGTCCCAGCAAACTTAACTTTTTCACCCAGTCGTCTGACATGCTGGTTAAGTGAGAGCCACATTTCTGTTTGGTATACCGTACCGTCTCTACTAAGCTTTATTGCCTTAAAAGGAGCCTTAACAAGCACTCCCCTACCCCAATTAAGAAGCATTTTATTTGCTGGAGAAGTTTTTCCTACCCAACAATTGATCAAGCTGTGTCAATTATTACCAGAAACAGAGTTTTATAATTTATATGGCCCCACTGAAACTAACGTTTGCTGCTATTGGCCTGTTAACCGAAATCAATTAGACAGCAACCAAGCAATCCCCATTGGTCTATCAGCGGGTAATGCTGAGTTAAAAATTAGTGCAGATGATGATCAGTTACTGGTAAAAAGTCGCAATAACCTTTCTGGTTACTGGCAACAAGGTAAGCTACACCCGGTTAAATTAATAGATGGCTATTATCCTACAGGCGATAAAGTCTCTCTTAATTCAAAAGGCGAATATTGTTACCATGGTCGTTTGGATAGAATGCTGAAATGTTCGGGTTATCGAGTTGAACCCGCAGAAATTGAGCTACTTATTCAACACTGCGATGAAGTCATCCATTGCGTCATTATTGGCATTAAAGATAGCACCAGTGGTCAACGTCCTGCCGCTGCACTGGTATTAAAAAAGGATGAAAACCTTGCCGGTTTGGTAAAAAAAATCAGACAAAAGCTGCCTACTTATATGCAACCATGTAAATATATCGTACTCGATTCCATACCCTATCTAAGCAATGGCAAAATGGATTATCAACTATTACACAAGCAATTGGAACAAGCATGAACGCACTCCCCCCTATCGGTGATATTCAAGCATCAAAACAACGATTTATTTATTGCGCCCAACAAGGCTTGCTTAAACATGCTATTTCCCAGGACATGGGTGGGCATGGTGATTCATTTACTGATTTAGTCAATACACATAAATCCTTGGGTCTATCCTGCTTAGATAATGGCTTAATACTGTCGATTAACGCCCACCTATGGGGTGCTGTTTTTCCATTAATCAATTATGGTAATAAAGTCCAACAACAAAGCTATCTACCAAAACTACTCTCTGGCGAATATATCGCAGGACACGCAATTACAGAACCGCAAGCTGGGTCAGATATTAATGCTTTAGAAATGGCGGCTCAATCTACCGATAATGGTTTTTTGCTTAATGGTCATAAACGATTTATCACTAATACGCCTATTGCTAATTTGTTAATTGTTTATGCTCGATTAGAAGGTAAACTTTCTGCCTTTATTGTTCACGAAGAAGATATAGGTGCTAAATTTCTGAATGGCCCTGAAGTTTCAGGCTGTGTAACGGCTACGATGGGTGATGTAGTGTTAGAAAACTGTCTAATTCCATTAGATAGACAAGTTGGCAAAACAGGTGCTGGCAATATGATGCTTCAACAAGCACTGGAACTCGAACGTGCATTTATTTTTGCTGGTATTTATGGTGTTATGAGCTGGCAATTAACTAGCGTTATCAAACATAGCCGCCAGCGTCGAGTTAATGGCAGTCATTTAGGAAAAAACCAGGCTATTTCACATAAAATAGCAGAAATGAAACTGCGCTTAGATACTATTAACTTATGGCTAAATGAGTGTGCTCGCTTAAAAGATAATAACAAACGAATCACCCTTGCTAGCGCCCAAACTAAATTATTTGCAGCAGAAGCTTTCTTACAATCCAGCCTAGATGCTGTGCAAATTCTTGGTAGTAGTGGCTTATTAGCAGAATCGTCAATGACCACAATTGTTAATGATGCTTTAGCCAGTCGTTTATTTTCTGGCTCATCTGAAATACAAAAAAATATTATTTCTGCTTTATTAGGGACTGGTGAAGGATATATCTAAACACCTATAAACCCAAATTCCGCCTCCAATATTGAGTTTAATATCAGTAACCGTCAGATATTCCCTGCTAGCTACACATTTAACCCACTACTAGGCTTTGATGTAATTATTAACACTCGTTTTTTAAAAATGGCTTTTTCGTTCAGGCACTCATTAGACTAAATACCCACATGTGATAAAAGTACAATGTCATTTCAAAATAACGATTCTAAGAATCGTTGGTAACACGCATGGGTGATTGTTTAAAGTTTTGCGATTTATAAAGAATCGACGGGTAATGATGGCAATGTTTTCTTGGCCAGTAATTCTTCAAGGTAATCTTCAAAATCCATATATTTTTCTCCTTTTTGTTCGTTCATCCGGCTTGGTTGCCGTAAGTGGTGATCTAGATCCTCCGAAAACGTTTTCGAAAGTTGTTTGTCTTGTTAACTGTTCAAACAGTTAACCCGTTTCTCTGTTACAAACGTTGACTTGCCTTAATCGACTATGATTCCTTTGATAAGTTCAATCTAACGGATTTTTCTCTGCCTTAGGAATATAAAAACATTTTTAATGCTATGGGAACTCAGTCTTTATCACTCGCTAAGGAGCGAAGGATTTTATAAAATCCAAAAGTTATAGGTTGTTATTAAACCCTTATTCCTAAGCATTTTTCTCAAGGCAAATAGGTGGTAACCGATCCTAATAATAAAAGAGGGTTGAGTTTTAAATCACCCAACCCTTTTCTGGACTTATGGTGCCATAAGAACTTCAGCTGCTCTTTCAGCCATAATGGCGTGAACCGCTTTGGTAGGATGTATTCCATCCCAAAATAAATAAGTATCAGGTTTCTTGCATTTATACGGTGGTACATTCGGTGTTACGCAAGCATCTTCAATATTGATAATGCCAAATGAGCTTGGATTGGCGATAATCTCATTAAGTAAAGCATAAAGATCTAACGTTTTCACATCGATACCTGGTAATAAAAGATTTAAACCCGCTTGTAACTGCGTGAGATTAAAATTAAACGCCTCCGTCAAACTATTTGCCGCCGTTATAATAGCGCCTGTGCCGCCGAATTGATCGTCAATGATTTTTACAGCAGGTGTTGCGCCAATTGCTGGCACATTCACTAATAAAAAGTTTCTAGCACCCTGTGCATAGAGCGTTTGAATGGCGGTGTTAATTTGAGTGAGCGCAGCAGCAATCAAGACTGGGTCTTGTGCAACCAAAGCGTCCCTGACATCATTACCCCCCATTTCGATCACGACTAAGGTATCAGCTGACGTTTCTGGGAAATCGCTCAGATACGCCTCCAACTGATCTGACAAATTGAAACGACAAGGATAATCCGACGCGCGGGCACCTCCTACTGCGTAATTACTTGCCTTTAATCCAGTATTTCGCATTGCAGGCCGCGTGTTGCCGGACAAACCTTTGCCCTGAGCAAGCTGCTCTATCCAGCTAGCTCCATTAGTTTCATGATGCCCCCCTTTCGCATAACTGCCATCGGGCACAAGGAAATCATCCAATTGCTCATAGGGCGGCACATTTGCAGCTGTCCCCATGCCACAAGTTTCATCAAAACCAAAAGCAAAAGGATCGGAAAGTAAAACAAATGCATTCCCAGAATCACTTAAACTAGCCCCAACCACCACAATTCGATCGTACTGCTTTACTTCGGCAGAAGAAATCGGTGAAAAAACCAAACATGCTGCTGCCATGACACAAAGCATATAATTGAAATGTTGTACTGATTTCATAATAACCTCTTCAATTGTATTACCCATAAAAAACTATTTTTATGTACGTAATTAAAATAACGGATGCGGCTTGCATCAATAAAGAAGCTGAATAGCCGCAATGGACATAACGACGATAACTTTCGGCAGTCCGGCTTTCCTGTATGGGAGGATCCTCGACTTTCTGTACCTGCCTTACGATAGGTTTTCCTTTCCCTTGATTAAACGCTTATTTTTTTAAAAAATCAACTGAGTATTTATGTCTGTAATCGAACCTAATAATCGTTTACTTTAATACTGGCAGTTTGGGCAATTTACTTCTTGATAATATGACCATATTACATTTTTGATCCATTACCCAATTAACAATCTAACTCAGTATTTTGTTCAGCTGAAAGCATAGCCCAAAAATACAATTCCTAACTCATTCTAAAAAATTACAGCTTAATTTGAAGTATTGTTTTTTGAATTTTATCGATATGATATTGATCCTTTAACCAGGCTCTAACGGCTAAAGCTCTATTAAAATACTCTAATGCTTGCACTTGCTTATTTTGTTTTAAGCTAATTTCTGCAATTTCTTCTAAACATGCTGCTATTGCCCTACGATTAGCTTGTTTTTTATAGAAAACCAATGCTTCATGTAATAGCTCAAGCGCTTGCTGAAACTGTTTATTTTGAGTTGCAATAACGGCATCAATACGCTTTAGGTTTATGTGATACTTGCTTTGTCCCGTTTCTTGTTGTAACAAAGCTGTTCTGAATTTGTTTAACCATTGTTGCTCCGTTTCCACGGATATTAATACCTCTAACTTTGCTGCTATAGCAAGCAGATCAATTCTCTTATTATTTTCTTGTATTAACAATGATTCAACAATATCCAATGCTTCATGATAATGCTGTTTCTGATATAGCACCTTAACTTCTAACAAATTAATCTTAAACCTAAGTGATTTTTTTATCTCTCTTTTTAAAATCAGTTGCTTTACAATTATTAACTGCTGTTCTGCAAATTCAAATTTATGGGTTGCTAATAAAGCTTCAACTAAATTTATTCTCGCTAGTAGCGTTCCTTCAGAGTCATCAACACTTTGATAGAGTAGTAATGCACGATAAAATTTTTGTTGTGCGTTGAGGTAATTTTGTTTTTCATAGTCGATCACACCATTTAACATGATACGTTCGCCTTTAGAATAGACACCCGCTTGAAAGTCAGGACTATTAGTGCAAGCAGATAGAGCTAGAGATATTACAATTATTGAAAATTTATTCATCTAATCCAACATTATCAATTAAAATCCTGTTTTTCTCAGGCTGATGACCTGAAGATATTGGCCAAATTTTATTATCAATAAGGATATGAATTGGCTGTAAGCCATTTAGAGTATGATCTGCAGATTCAACTAGCGATCCAGTGCTATTCACTAAGGGCGGCAATTGAGTTAATAACTGGTCTACTTTACTGACAGAGCGACGTACATCAATCATTAACTTCTGAGATTCCATACTTACCTTAACAGCACCCTCAACAATTTTTTTTGTTTCTATAGCCAGTTCATTTGCATTAGCTATAATAGGCTGTGTTTCATCAAGCCGCTGAGACAATCCTGTCAATGTTTTCTCTATCAATGCCAGAGAATTAACAACTTGTTTCTCTTCATTTTTACCATAAATAACTCGCCCTACTGATCCTTTTCCATCATTTATCTGACCACTTATTTGACGAATATCAGCCAATATTTTGTGTAAGTCTTGGCTGCCAGTCCTAATAACTTGTGGATCAATAGCATCAAGAATTTGCGATAAATTGGTAATCAGTACTGTCACCTTTTTAAACATAGGTGTAATGTTAGTTAAATCAATATAATCAGGTTCTTTCATCTGAAGAGATGCATTCTCAACTAACATAGGCTCACTGAGTGAACCCTCTTTAATGATAATAATATTATCACCAACAACTGATAATTTACTTATCTCACCAATAGAATCAGCGCGAACTAAAGGCTGAAACCTTTCATAGACAAAAAAATTAATTCTTACATTCTTGTTCTCATCCAAGTATATATCACTCACTCTGCCTGCATCTATACCTGAAATATTAATAACAGTTTCCTTAGTGATACCCTGAGCATTTTTCATAACAGCTTGGTAAGTAACAACAGGATCGAACAGTTTTGAAAAATTAATTTTACTGACAAATAAAGCCAACATCATAAGCAATGCAACTAAGACAAAAGTACCCGCAAGTCTATCTCTAGCACTAAGGCTTAAACTATGAATGTAGTGTACCTTTGCTGGTTTCATAATATTTTAGTCTGTAGTCTTTTGGATATGATTAAAAAAATCGTCTCTTTGTTTAAAAAATTGAATAGCAGCAGAGCTTGAGTAAATGACCTGATCAGCATAATTTTGCACAAAATCCAGGTTAACATTACTAGTAATCACCGTAATATTTTTATCTTTAACTAATCTGGCTAAATATTTGCCAAAAATTCGCACTTGTTCTCTATCAAGCCCCATAAAAGGATTTTGTATAAATAAAACTCTAGGTTTAAGCATTATTGCCCTGACAACAAGTAAATGCCTTTTCTGTAAGGTATGCATAAAAGCAGGTAATAATGTGTGGTCAGCTTCATATTCAAATTCAGCTAATAAAATATCAGCGTCTTCTTGTATTTCATTTTCTGCTGCAATCTGATGATATAAGGCGGGAGCTACAACATTATTAACCCCATTTAATACTGACAACAAAGTACTATCATGTGCTATAAAGCCAATAGCCGAATAATCAAGCTTACTATCTGATAAATTATCAGCATGATTAACCGAACCACTATACGGTTCTTTAATTCCAGCCAGCATTTCCATGCAGGCATTCAGAGTATCAATCTGTTGACCTAAAATACAGACTAACTTTGCTGCACTTATTTCACAAGATAAAGGTTGTGGTAATTCAGCCCCCCCCTGCTCTGGAACAGCTGAAATCGCCTGAATAAGAATGTCTTTCTCGTTCATATTATAAATAAAGCACTTATAGCAAAAATAGAAAAAATACTATGCATAATTGCTTTTTGAGTTCTTTGGGGAACTTCTGTTATTGAAAGCTTAGCATGTAGACCATGGAAAGATGCATTAGCACTTATCATCAGGCCAAATAACATATTTTTAATTAAAAAACTAAACAGCTCCATTGGCGCAATAGAATCGATAAAAATTGTAAAATATTTTAAGTCATCAGAGGAACCTAAAGCAGCCGAAAATAAAATACCCGAGGTAACCGACAATGCTGAAAAATAGCAGGAAAGAGAAACTTGAGAAATGGCTTGCCCAATTAAACTTGGAAAAGCAAAAAGGACTAAAACATCAACGCCCAGCAGTTCCAGACTTTTTATTTCCTTATTAACAGTCATACACCCTGTCATTATTGCCGTTGCAGAGCCATTACGACATATTAAAATAATGGCCGTCATAAATGGGCTTAACTCAAAAGCAATATAATGAATAACTATATTTATTACTTCTGTTTCAGTACCAAAGCTTTGTAAAAGCATTATCAGTTGAGCTGTTATGCCGAAACCAATAAAAACACTTAATATTAAAACAATAGAGACCAATGAATCTACACCGTCAAAAATCACCTCTTTAACAATAGCTTGTTTTATTAAGGTACTATTTTCTTTCTTATGTATATATGAAAACCCACGACGCAACACCGTGACAATAAAAAACACTAACTCAAAAACATTTATAAAAAAATGTCGTGCTGTATACCCGAGTAGTTCTAATATTTTCAAATGAAACCCTTAATGTATATTCATTATTAGAGTGGTCTATCAGATAGACTCAAATCAGCTTTAAATTCCAGTATAAGAGAAGCACTCCTACATTAAAGATGATCAATAGTTAAAGATACAAAAATCAGTATCCCTACTCCAATAAAATCAATAGCTATGGTTTGCTTTCTTACAGTACTTGCTAAATCATTCCAACCTACAACAACAGCCCCAGTAATTACAAAAATCAACCAAAAATTAAAACCAACCATAACGGAACTATAAAGAATGCCCCGACTCATCATACGCGACCACATTGTTTTATTTACCCACTGATTGTAATCAGCATTTTTATAGTTAAGTACACGCTCTGTAATAAACCAAAAATGAGTAGCTAAAATAAATCCCATTATATAAATAATCATCGGATTAGTTACTTCCAAAAAAGCAGATCCTGTAAATTCTTGCCATAGAAAAGCGACTAAAAAAATAGATGAGTAATGAAGAACCTGATCCTGAAAATAAGCAAATATAACCCATTCAGGTTTCAGTTTTGATAACACATTCTTCCAATAATCAATCGCAAAATGGAATCCACTAATTACTAATGCTAGACTTATCCCGACATTTATATCCACAGACAAAATAGCGCACAACATTAGTAGTAATGTCAGAAAATGCATAGCAATATGCATGATCAAGCCTTGTAAACTGGTTTTTTTTGCACATACCATTGCATCTGTTTGCAAGGGGTAGTCTGCAATAAAATGACAGAGAAGTATTATCCAGAACATATTATTTATATGTCATAACAGTTATTCCTATCCAATTTTAATCAATTTCATTTTTATAACACAAAGGGCTCAATGGTGGTATCAATATCAACTCACTCATATCCCAGTTGTTTTTCAAGGTTTGAGATTGATACTTTAACTTCGTCCAAATAAACTTTCCAGTTCTCTAATTCTTCAATATCCACCATCGTTGTATCAAGCTCATTTAATGCTTCGCTTAATTTACTCACTTTTCCCATCGCTGATTTATGCTGTTTTTTTATAGCCACTGCTTGTTCTTGCTCTGATAACTCAAGCTCTTCAACTGGTTCGGCTGACGCTTTGACTGCCTCTTTTATTGTAATGGTAGTAATTGGCTTTTCTTCTAATTTCGATTCAACAACGACTTTATCTAAGATTGCTAATCGCTCCCCTTTGGGTGCTTTTGCTAAAGCAAGCAGTTGGGGCGTTCCCATTTCTGACAAATCAGATACTGATGTTATTGGTTTTTCTGCAGTAACTAAAACCTCTGCAAGCTCTTTTGTTTTAACTGTTTCTTCAACCAATTCAGAATCTACTGAATCATTTAAGGTAACCTCAGTCGCCGTTTCAGTAACTTCATTCCTTTCATTCTTATCAGTAGTAATAGACTGTTTTATATTGTTTTCTACGCCAGTTAATAGTTCTTGCTGAACTTCACCTGCTAAAGCCAGTTCATTAAGTCTGGATTTTTTTAGATTTAAAGCACTTTCCCCCCATGCATAATAAGAGTCAAAACCAAGTATCTTATAGGATTTAGTATCCCTCATTGTATGACAAGCAATAATTGTCTTTTCTTGTCCTAGCTGCATCTCATTAAGGCCGTCTTTAGCTTGTTGCTCTAACTCTTTCGCTCTTTCTATTGAAGGGTTCTGGTTTATGACTTCATTACTCATTTAGTTTTGTTGAGGTTGTTGGTTATAGTTGATAGGAATTAGGTGTCTGATCAGGATATCTTACATAGGAGAACTTTGACACAGAGGGCAAGGAGACTTAAGACTAGCTGCATTTATCTCCCTGGTAAAACGGCATTCAAAAAGAAGAACCTGTTCTTAAAGCCCTCTCCTGATGGAGAGGGAGGGAGGGTGAGGAGAAATCAAACAATTCTCTTCTGCAAAACTCTCTTGCTACTCAATATAATGAATTGTATACCCTTTAATTTTCTCCTCTCCCAAAGTCTCTCCATCAAGAGAGGCCTTAAGAGCATTATTTATTTTGCTTCATCTGATTTTCGAGTTCTTTTTTGGTAATTTCAACCCAGAGATTTAATATTTTAGCTGCTAAATCTTGATATTCAGGATTCCTTTCAAGCAGTGCTCTCACTTTATTTAGCTCTTCCTCAACCTGATATAATTGCTGATGCTCACTTTCATCAAGTAATTGACCAGAATCCACTTTTTTCTTAAGTGCTTGAGCAGCAGGTAAGCGTTGTGTATTAAACCTTTCTATCAACGCTACAATTGTTCCTCTGTCTTTTTCAGCTTTGTCCATTTATCAGAACCTTCTTTAATATAATTTAAAAACAACACGTCGATAATTAAGTTAAGTTAACTTAATTTAATTTAATTTAATTTAATTTAATTTAAGGGTATTATAGTCTTAAGAGCAATAACAATAGATATTTTCTTTGGTGCCTCTTAATTTACTCAATAACGCTAAATGTCAACCAACCTGTCGCATTTTGTTAGGACGAGTTAGCATGACAGATACCGATGATATTTTTCAAAATATTTAGGTTTCATTCTGAACATTTATTCTTAATGTATTTAACCACCTCTTTATCACTACAGGCTGAGCAAGCATTGGAATATGTCTTAGATCTGTTGTCCAAATTAAAGCCACAAACTGGTTGATAATCCATGGTACAAATTTCAGGCCTAGGATCAAAACAATCCAGCTGATTTAGAGGCTGTGTTTGTGGTGGAAATTGCTGAAAAAGTTTTCCGACTGCTTCGTTAATCTTCTGTTTCTTCTGTTCTGGCGTGTGAGAAAAATTAACTTTGTCGGTTGCAGAACCTCTCCAAATGAGTTCTCTACCTACTGGCTCAACAATATCAATAATTAAAGAACCCTGATCGTAAGTGTAAACAAAAGTCTCAGTACCCATTGCGGGGTAATAATTTCTGCCATACCCCCACCCCCATCCTGGTCCATAACGATTGTAAGTATTAATAGTCTGAATTTTAGTCTGTTTATCTAGAGTGACATGATATGTTACCAAGAAGTCGGCGATTCCTGAGGTTACCTTCTGGTAGCCTTTAGAAGCCAAACTATTATTGACAGCACTCTTCACCCTATTTTGTAACAAGGTATTACCATCAATTCTCGGATCCCCTGTTTTTTTAGGTTCATCTGAAATCCATTCATAAGTTTGAAACTCAGAGAATGAAACAGCAGGATTATAGTCCCTGTTCACTTTAATGGTAGAACAACCCGAAATAAAAAGTAAAATAACAAAATTAACTAAATTTATATTTTTCATGACTACAATCCTTATGTACGGAGAGGGAAAAAGATACTTATATGATCTTTGTTAAAACGGTGTTCCACTGATAATAGGTAAAGCTACAAAAAACTTAATGACTAAAGTATTGACCAAGTCAATAAAAAACGCCCCTACTAAGGGTATCACTAAAAATGCTTTTCGTGATGAACCATACTTGCTTGTTACAGCATTCATATTTGCTATACCAACGGGGGGTTGCCCCTATACCTAAACCAACAAAGCCTGCAGCAATCACACAGGCATCATAACTACGCCCCATAACTCTGTAAACAATATAACTGGCAAATATTGTCATCACGATAACTTGAAATGCCAAAACCAATAAAATCGGTCCCATTGCGTTAGTCAAAGTCCAAAAATGTATCTATTCTCTCCGGTAACTGCTCCATTCGTTGCTCTACTTACCTACATCCATGTAGGCATCCTTCAGGAGAGGACTTAAGAGAACAGGTTCTTGTTTTAGCCCTCCCTTGATAGGGAGGGTTGGGTGAGGAGAAAATTAGATAAACTGTCCAGTCTTAAATAGATAGCCTTTTCTAACCACTTATATTTCTAACTTGCCAGCTCTACATTCTGCCAATCTAGTTTTCAATTTTTCAGCCCAATAATCGTAAGAAGCTTCAACTTTTCCCCAACTATTGAATTTCTTGGTCCAGTTTTTTCCACCGGCGCGTTTATCAATACCCATCATTAATGGTTTACGTGTTACAGAATCTTCAATTGAAAATTCAACAGCTGTTTCAGCGACAAAAGTTCCGGCACCAAGTGCCATTTGTTTAATGCCAGACATTGCTACAGTACCTGGATGTATTGAGGTTAAAGTATCCAGCACAACCCATGACCCTTCAGCTTCTGTAATTGCACCCCTGACACGCATAACACCTGTACCAGGTTGGTTCACTAACTGATAATCACTACCCAGTGCTTTTTTTACCGATTGATAAAGGTAACTTTGTAAATACTGGCGATCTTCTGCCGACACATCAGCAACACTGGATTCTTCTTTTACCCAAGTAGTGATGGGTTCTAACAAAACTTTATTGTAATTTTTACATAATTGATTAACATCGGGGGCATGATAAACCAATAACGCCTGATCATCCCCGCCTTCTTTCAGCATGTGATATGCCCCCAAAAAACCCGTTGCTTCAACTTCATTTGCCTGATAAGTTGTTGCACAGCCCGTTGCTAATAAGCTAGCAGATAATAATGTTAATGTTTTTATATTCATTTATACATCCTTTCATTTAAGTTAGTTTTAAAATTTAACAGCTGTTTTATATAAGGAACTAGTTCCCACTATGAGCGAGAACAGTTTACATATCCATCAAAGCAAAGTTGCTAAACCACTAGTTTTTTAAAATAGGAATTTCAATCCTAAAGAACAAGGTATAAAGGATCGGGACTACGCCTAGTGTAAAAACGGTGCCGACTATCAAGCCAAATGCCATGACGCAAGCCATGCCGTAGAACAACGGATCTTGTGACAAAATCAGCGGAAACAATCCCAGCACTGTTGTTGTTACAGATAACAGAATCGGCCTAAACCTAGAAATGGCCGAACCGATGACAGAATCGTAAGGACTATTGCCTTCTTCACGGAGCGTTTCAATACGGTCAATCATAACAATACCGTTATTGATTATCGTCCCTGCCAAGCTGAGTAACCCTAATATCACCATAAAGCCAAAATCTGCTTGCATGACCAGTAGACCGATAACAGCGCCGATAAAAATTAGCGGTATGGTAATCAATACTATGCCAGCGCGTCGGAACGAATTAAATTGCCAGACTAGTAGCACGATAATCATCAAGAAACAAAAAGGAAACCACTTGGTCAACTTCTTTTGCGCCTTGGCAGAATCATACAATTCACCTCCCAACCCCCAACTATGAAATTCAGGGTATTCAATACCATCCAGCATTGGAGTAACCTTTGCCAAAACTTCCTTAGAGGTCATCAAGGTACTTTTAGTGTTGACGCTTACGGTTCTGTCCTGGTTATGGCGCATAATTTTACTGTATTCGCCAACAGCATTAATATCAGCTACTTGAGATAATGGTACGCCTTTAGGATTTTGCTTAGAAAAAATATTAAGACTATACAATCCCGATAACCAGGTACGTTCCTCCTCGATTCCACGGATAACAACAGGTACTTCAGTGTCACCCGCCCAAAAATCGGTTAAGCTTTTACCATATAAAAATGTCTCTAAAATACTGGCAACTTCTTGTGAGGATACACCCGCACGTCGAGCACGTGCTTGGTCGACTTCAACATTCATTTTAATAACGGGATTATCCCAATCCTGCTTAATATCTAAAGTGCCAGGAAGCTGCCTTAAAGTTTGTATCAGCTGTTCAGCGTGGTCTTGCAAAACTGCCATATTCGGACCGCTAAACCTTATTTCAAAAAAACCTGGTTCGCTGGAACCCAACCACATAGATTTAACACGACCACGCACTTCTGGAAACTCAGTTAACAGATACTGTCGAGTGCGATTAACCAGTGTCTCTACTTGATCTCCATTTTCAGTATTAATAATAAAAAAACTATTATAGGGCTCTGGGTCTTCCGGTGATAACGATAGAAAAAATCGCGGGCCACCATCGCCAACAAAAGCCACTGAACTCGTTATTTCGGGGTTAGCTTGCTCATTACTTAACCACAGGCTAATGTCTTTAACTACTGCGTCATTTTGTTCAATACGTGTGCCTGCAGGCATATCCATATAAATCAAATACTGATTACGATCCCCCCCCGGAAAAAAAGTTTGGGGTACAAAAGTAAAAGCATAAAAGGACAGCGCCAACGCCGAAAAAGCACCAACTAAAATCATCAAACGATGACGTAAGGCAGTTTGCAATAACGTTCGATAAATTTGGTAAAACCGGGACTGGTAAGGATCAACTGGTGTGCTTTCGTCGACCTGATTTTTTGTTTCCACCTTCATAAACCAGAAACAGCTGACCGGAGTTACAAACATTGAGAAAAACCACGAACCTAATAACAAGATCGCGACAACCTGACCAAGTGACTTGGTGTAATCACCGGTACTACCTTCCATAAGAATCATCGGTAGAAAAGCAAATACAGTGGTCAAAGTACTGGTTAACAAGGGGATCATTAAAGTTTCACCGCCTTGTAAAACCGCATCTCGCCGGGGTGTTCCATTTTCCATCCGGGTTCTGATATCTTCAGCCGTGACAATACCATTGTCGACTAACATACCCAAAGCAATAATCATCGTCGCCAACGACATTCTTTGCATTTCGATTCCAAAGACCGACATCATCACCACACCGAACAGCATAACCAACGGTACAAAAGAACCCACGATCAAACCAGTTCGTAAACCTAAAAAGGCAACCACAACAACCAGTACTATAATCACAGTTTCGACAACATTCATTACCATGCTATCTACTGATGTTTGGATCAAATCGGGTTGATAAGTGGCATATTCAAAATCATAACCCCAAGGTAGTGCTTTTTCTATTTCATCGAGTTTAGTCGTTAAGCGTTCACCATAAGAAACGGCATTAACTTGTTCTAGTAAAAATACACTTAATATGATGGCTTGTTTACCATTAAAATAAACCGGCTTGCTAGGCGGGTCAACATAGCCTCTTTCAATTGTTGCAATGTCTTCCAGAGCCACTACTTTACCATCACCTACAGTAATCAATACCTCGCCAATTTCTTGGACACCTTGAAACCGACCACTAGGCTCGATGATAAATTCAACGCCGTCAACATTGACTTTTCCCGACGGTAAAATAACATTTTGGGAGGTCAGCGCTTCAGTAATAGTACTGGGTTCGACATTGAATTGCGCCATTTTAGCAATGGTAACATTGAGGAAAATGCGTTCGTCTTGAACCCCGCGCAAGGTGATTTTTTTAGTTCCAGGTAAAGTAGACAACACTTGGCGAGCGTTACGGGCAACCTCGTGCATTTCCGACATACTGAAGCCATCGCTCCACAATGCAATAGTTGCCACAGCAGTATCGCCAAATTCATCATTGACAATAGGACCAATTGTTCCCGCAGGTAAATGCGGTTTTAAATCATCCATACGATTACGTATTAACTTCCAGACTGCTGGCAGATCCGCAGCTGGGACTTCATCCCTAATAGTTATATGGGTTAGCATTTCGCCAAATTTTGAGCGTGAACGTTTGATTTCATCGACTTCACCGATGGTTCTAACTTTCTCCTCAATTTGTCGAGTAATCAATCTTTCGATTCGTTCCGGCGGCATACCTGGGTATTGCGCTGAAATCACCGCTTCACGAATAATAATTGATGGATCTTCTAAGCGGGGGAAATCTTGGTACAAATAGATGCCGCCAAGCACGATCATCAGTACAGTAATAACCACCAAACGGGTACTATTCAAAGCAAAACGAGTAATATTAAACATAATAATTCTAGCCTTGCTCAGGGTTGGTTTTAACTTGCATCAATTTAACCTTCATACCATCAGCAAGAAAACTGACTCCAGCCACTGCAATAATATCTCCAGGTTTCAGCCCTTCGTAAACATTTCCCATATTATCCTGACCACCTGACATTTTAACCAGAACTTTTTTTACCGTTGATGTTTTTGGTTGATAGACATAAACATAGCCTTGTTGAGAAACGCCAACAATTGGGGTAATAGCAATCGGTGGTATCAAATAACCTTTCTTCTGCTCTTCGTTATTGATAGCCAATGTGACTTCTGCCGACATTCCCGGCGCGACCGTTTCGGGTTGAGAATTCATCACAACCTTGACCGGAAATAAGTTATCATCCCCAGCTGCAGAACCCAAATAAGATATTTTACCCGTTAGTGTTTGTTCGAGTGCCGATGGAAACTTAATCGTTGCAACAGTACCTACACTCAAATAATTAACAACTGTCTCTGCTACACCCAATTGCACTTCCATTGGACCTTTGGCATCAATCCTAAACACCGCCTGTCCCACCATTACTTCCATGTAGGGCTCAACCATCCGCTGAGCAATATAACCATCGTAAGGTGCTGTTAAAACAGTTTTAGTTAAATCGTGTTCTGCCAGTTTTACTTTTGCTCGCGCCAGTTTCACAGACGCTTGTGCAGCCCTGTGGTTATATTTAGCACGGTCAACCTGACGTTGACTACCTGCACCTTGTTTATAGATGGAAAGCTCACGCTTATATTCGATGAGCTTGTATTCCATATTGGCTCTAGCTTTACCGAGTTCAGACTTTTCGGCTTTCAAATCCAGTTTAAAATCTTTAGGATCCAAAGTGGCCACTTGCTGGTTTTTAGTTACTTTTTCACCAATATCAACATTAACTAATTGAACATGTCCGGCAACTTCAAAACTCAACTGTGAATACTCAGTGGCCATAACCACACCTGAAAACTTACGGGTATTAGTATCGTCAGATCCGGAAATAGTAATTGTCTTGATTGATCTGATTTGTTCAGGCTGTACCGGTTCCTCTTCACAACCCGATAAACCTATAAGCAAAGCTGCTAAAACTAAGATACCTTTGAATTTGTAGTACATATACACTCCTTGAATATTTCTGATTGACTGCCTTAGAATCACTAATCACATAAAAAAAGGATGCTGAAAATGATCTTAGCTATGCCAGTAAAACCTCACTATTAATGAGTATAACCTAATTTACAAATTGAACTGAATGAATAATGACGCAAACATTATTCGGTGTTTTTTAAAATCTTTATGTAGTCTAGCAGTAGCTTATAGTCTATAGTTTAATTATTAAATAACACGTATATAAATCAGATTAAATATATGCATTTTAAACAAAAATACTTGTTCATACATAAGTCACCGGCAATAGCTCGATTATCGGTTTTGCTTGCCTGCCTGCTAATCAATGCTTGTGCAGTCGGACCTGATTTTAAAAAACCTGACGCTCCACTACCCGAAAATTGGCTAGACCAAAGTAAGCAAAACTTGAATATTGATAAACAAGTTGATTACAGTGATTGGTGGACAATTTTTAACGATCCAGTACTAACAAACCTGGTCACAAAAGCTTATAACCAAAATTTGAATTTACATATTGCTGGTCTGCGGATTTTAGAAGCACGTGCGCAATTAGGTATCGCACGAGGGCAGCAATATCCACAGACTCAAGAATTCAAAGGTGGTGCCATTTATAACAACCTCAGTGAGAATGCGGCTAATGGAGCAGGTGCCGACCGACGCTTCTGGGATTTTAACCTTGGTTTTGACGCAGCTTGGGAGCTGGATTTATGGGGTCGCTTTCGTCGTGGATCAGAATCGGCCCAAGCTAATCTTGGTGCAACAATTACTAATTACGATGATATTCTGGTATCACTAACAGCTGAAGTTGCCGTGGTTTATATTAATTTGCGAACTTTTCAGGAACGTTTGGCTATTGCGGAAACTAATGTTAATACCCAAAACCGGAGTTATGACATAACCGATGTTCGATTCCGTAATGGTGCCGTTACCGAACTTGACCCAATGCAAGCTTTGACATTATTACGTGATACCGAAGCCACAATTCCAGCATTAGAAACTGCTATAAAACAAACTCGCTATGCTTTAAGTACGCTACTTGGTATTCCACCAAGTAACCTAGATCAACTGCTAAAAGGCGCTAAAAAAATACCGGTAGCGCCAGAAACAGTATCACTTGGGATTCCTGCAGATTTATTACGTCGAAGACCCGATGTGCGTTTATCTGAACTTCAAGCAGCAGCGCAAAGCGCCCAAATAGGTGTTGCTAAATCAGAACTATTCCCACGCTTTATTTTACTGGGCTCAGTTGGTATGAAAGCTAGTGATAATGGCAGCCTTCTTTCTAACGGCGCACACCTTGGTGACTTATTTAGCGGCAGCAGCTTTACCTGGTTTGTCGGGCCTTCGGTTAATTGGAGTATTTTAAATTATGGACGCATACGCAACGATGTTCGCGTTCAGGATGCTCGTTTTCAACAATTGGTTGTCAATTACCAAAATACTGTGTTGACTGCAGCTAGAGAGGTCGAAGATGGCGCTGCGGCTTTTTTAGGTGCCCAAGGCGAAGTAAAATATCTTAAAGAAAGCGTACATGCTGCCAAACAAGCTGTTGAACTAGCAGAAATTCAGTATCGTGAAGGTGCTGTAGACTACACTCGAATACTAAACACTCAGGAAACTTTGTTACGACAACAAGATAAATTGATCGATCGTAAAGGAAGAATAAACACTAGCTTGATCTCTGTTTATAAAGCCTTGGGAGGAGGATGGCAGCAACGTTTAGGCAAAGATTTTGTGCCAGCAGACATCCAAAACCAAATGCGTGACCGCGTAAACTGGGGTGATTATTTGAGCGAAGATTTACCAGTAGATAACATCGAGCCACCCGCTCCAGCTAGTGAGCAACCATTATTTCCTTTCTTTGATTTTTAATATAGCTCATACCAATCCCAATAAGTTCCTCTATTAGCCCTTCTCCTGCTGGAAGGGTTTGGGTTATGCCTACAAGGATGTAGGTAGGTAGAGCAATGCAGTCGACCCAAACCCAACAGGAAAGGACTTTTAAGAGCAACTTCAACTTTTCAATATTTAACGGTGCATAGTCAATTATTCAGGCCTTTTCATCGGCACAACCGTTCAGGCCCTAAAAACTGTTACGAATAAAACCAGTATTGATAGCACTTATTTCTTCCGCATTATTTTATCTTAATCCAAGTATTTTTAGGTCTAACGTTTAAGTTATTGTAATCGTATATGATATGCTTTCTTTATACTTAATATTACTTAAAGTCAACTCTCTCATGACAATATCGAAAGCGAGCAAGAAAGACCCTATAGATTCTTTTAATAAAGTTAATATCTATAAACTAGTCAATAAACGGCTAGGGGGTGTCTTAATATTAGTACTAACAATCATAGGTACAAGTAGTTATTACCTAGAACAACACCGATTAATTAAAATCATACAAGATATAGCAATCCAACGTGCCAACCAATATGTAACCGAGTTTGGTATTTTATTAAGCGATCAACAAGCAGTAGATAATGGCAGTGTACAAAAAAGTATAGAAAAATTTGCAGAATCCGATACCACCTTTACTGTGGGTACTTTCGTTAGTGTTTTTGTCCGGGATACTCGAGGAAAGGTTGCAGCCAGTTTTCATAGTGATAAATACACAACTAAAATAGTTATAGACATCCTAAAACAAAGCACTCAAGTCAGTGATAAAACGACAGAAATGACTGTAAAACAAATTGAAATTGATTCACAGCAGTTAATTTTATTAAGCTTTCCAGTTATGAGTAAAACTAACGTTCCTTTAGGACAAGCGGCCATACTATTTCTACCCACAACTGAGCGTTTACAGTTAATCCAAACGAATACCTGGCGAACTACGCTCAGTGCCATCTTTATTGTATTAGTCACTGCTTTAGGGCTATACCCAGTAATTATTCGACTAACCCATCAATTATCACTACTATCAACAAACCTTCTTATAGCCAACTTACAAACAGCAAAAGCGCTTGGTAATGCAATTGCTAAACGAGACTCTGATACTGATGCTCATAATTACCGTGTTACCATTTACTCCGTCCGTTTAGCTGAAGCTATTGGATTAGATACAAAAAAAATGCAAGGGCTAATTAAGGGTGCTTTTTTACATGATGTAGGAAAAATTGGTACGCCAGATAATATTTTACTTAAACCAGGGAAACTTACTGAGAGTGAATTTTCGGAAATGAAAAACCATGTAGGTCATGGCGTTGATATTATTAAAAATTCCAGTTGGTTACAAGATGCTGAAGACGTTGTATTACATCATCATGAAAAATACGGTGGCAATGGATATGCAGCCAGTGGCGACAAAGCGCTGACAGGGAAAAATATTCCATTAGCTGCACGTATCTTTGCCATTGCAGATGTATTTGATGCTCTTACTTCGCGCCGCCCCTATAAAGAACCTTTTGATTTTGATACAACGATGACAGAAATGGAAAAAAATGTCGGCACGCATTTTGATCCAGAATTATTTATCGCATTCCAGAGCATTGCCAAACCGCTCTACAGTACACTTGCCAATCGTGATGATGAACTACCAAAAGATATACTAAAGGAAATTGTGCAACTATACTTCCTAAATAACCTAGAACACCTTCTTTAAAAAATTAACTGGAGATTACCTATGTCTTTTGAATTGATAAAAAAACTGGACCAAGAGATTTGGGTGAAAATCAGTGGTCAATTTACTGTTGAAGATTACCAAGAAACTCAAACCTTAACTCTACTGGGCCTTGAGCTATATCATGAAAGTAGTGCATTAATTATCTTAGATAATTTCACAGGATGGAGCAAAGACCCTCGATGGGAAGAAATATTGTTTATGCAAGATCATGCGGACAAAATTAAAAAAATGGCTATCGTCGGTGATGAAAAATGGAAAGAAGAAGTCTTTATGTTTGTCGGCAGATCTTTCCGTAGCACTAAAATCGAGTTTTTTCAAAAAGACCAGCTGGAATTGGCTACAGACTGGTTGGCTGAAACTGACTGATGTTTTATGTTAACCTTTTAAAGTCAAGGTAGCTACATTAATGTCATTGCGATAGAAAAATATCCCCTACCCTTTTTATTTAAGCTTTTACACTATGAAAAAAAGTCTTCTGCTAGCTATTGTTTTTCTTTTCCTAACTCTTATACAGCCTGTTTCAGCTGAAGAGAACCGCAATCAATATTCTACTTCAATCATGTTTAAAGCACCTGAAACACATGAAAATGCTAACTATAAAACAGAAAGTGATTTACTTAATCAACATTGCCTTGATTTGCAGAAAAAAATTAAAGACCTAGAGTTCCGCCCTGTTCGCCGTAATGCTGCTCGAGAGCGCTATAAAACGGAATGTTTTAACAAATAACGGGGCATTGAAAAGGTCGAATACTTTTACTATGAAAAACAGTTTAGCTCCATTAAACATGTTTCTTATATTCCATAAGTTTTGACTACTAATCATTTCAGTTTTTATCAGGGGTTATCTAAAGTAGAGACAAGACAAGGCATGCCTTGTCTTGTCTTGTCTCTACAACCCTAAATAATACTGCCAATAAATAATCCATAAACTGTTTTAATTCAGGCTCTACAAACTACAATGGTGTCAATCAGCGTTGAAAAGTTACCACCTGTCAGCGTCCAAAAGTTTCCACATGGTTTAGTAGGTTATTCTGTTTTTAAACCTGATTTTCTATGCTTAAATCGGTAAGAATCATTTCCTGTTTCGATAATGTCACAATGATGCGTAATGCGATCCAGAAGTGCTGCTGTCATCTTTTCATCGCCAAAAACCTGTACCCATTCACTGAACTTTAGGTTGGTTGTGATGATCAGAGTGGTGCGCTCATAGAGCTGACTGATTAAGTGAAATAGCAATGCGCCACCTGATTTTGAGAATGGCAGATAACCTAGTTCATCAAGGATCACCGCATCCATCTGAATGAGTTTTCTTGCCATTGCCCCTGTTTTATCTTGCTGCTTTTCTTGTTCGAGTAGATTGACTAAATCAACAGCATTAAAAAACCGCACTCGTTTTTCTTGATGAATAGCGGCGATACCTAATGCTGTGGCAAGGTGGGTTTTACCTGTTCCAGTGCCACCCACAAGAATAAGGTTGTGTGCATCCTCCATGAATTTTGCTGTTGCCAGCTGTTCTATCTGTTGTTTTGAAAGGGGTGTTTCGCCCCATTCAAAGTTAACCAAGTCTCGATGAATAGGGAACTTGGCTACCTTTAATTGGTATCGTAGACTCCGTGCATAGCGGTCTGTTACTTCGGCATTCACCAACTTGCTCAATAACAGCTCTGGTGATAAGTCTTGTTTTCTTTGTGGTGCTTCCGCTTTAATTTCAGCCCATGTTTCTGCCATTCCATAGAGACGCAGGTCTTTTAATTGAGAGAGCAAATCAATGGACATTGTGTGCTCCCAATAAGTGAGCATAGCGCTGAAAATCAGCCTTTGTTCATCCTTTAGTTTTAAGTGATGGCAGGCGTTTAATTCTTTAGCTTGTGTTGGTTCCGTTAAACGCCTCATCTCATTGAGAACAATACTGCCAGTGACAATGCCTATCTCTAACGTAAGTTCACAGGCTGTTTCAAACGCATCAAGCCCAACCTCTTTTGCAAGTAGCAGGCAATCAACAAATGCTCGGTCACCTTTCTCCTGTTTTGAAAGTTATTTTCTGACTTGCTGTATCGGTTCAGGTAAATCCCAGTTTTGAAAGGGAATACCATGACGTAAGGCTCCGGGTTTCTTTTCTAAGACTGAAAGATAATGCCAAGGGTTACAGGTTATTTTGTCACGGCTAAAACAGCTTGGGTGTTCTGCAATGATCTCGCCTTTTGCAACCATACCCTTGATTTAAGCACTTTTAGGGATTATTGTGTCCAGCGTCAAGAAACCCCTTTAAAAACCAACCAATATGCTTAAAAAGGGAAGAATATTGGCTGATTTTGTCAAATTTAAGGCATGTGATGATATTTAATTTTAAAAAACTAAAAATTTCGATTCGAGGGTGCTTGGGAATAATATTGGGTGAATACTTTCACAGTCTCTTTAGTCCGCCTTTTACAATGCAGGCTAAAGACCTGCGCCCCAGTTTAAGATATATAGCTTATTTCGTACACACACCTTATATACAGCCTTAACTATTTTTAAAATTAAGTAATTGGCTAGTTGATAATTTCAAAATCATTAAGCTGCCAAGATTTATCAAACCAAGGTTGTAATGGGCCGTATAGACGAAACAAGACAAACCATGCTTTAGTCGGCTCGGTTTGTGTCCAGTTAGCTTCCTTACCCTTAGGTGCTTTAGGTCCGAAATATAAATCAACAGAACCGTCTTTGTTGTAAATCAACTTATCGCGTTTATTATTCTTACTTGGGTAAGGCTGATCTGTTTGTAATTGAGAGCGCGTTTGTGGGTCATAAACAACCACAGACCAGAAGTCTTTTGCAGGTACATTTGCAGGGATGTTGACTTTATAATTTTTATCACCATACAAAATATCGCCATTTTTATCAGTGGTACCGAAAGCATAGTTAGAGCCTACACCAGGTATTTCCAAAGCCATTGCAGGTGTATTAACGGTAGCAGAATAGAAAAACAAGGTACGAGCATCCATATTACGACCACGCATACCATCAATATCTAGCCAGCGGTAATCTTTACCTATAAAGCCGGTATACCATTGTTTGCCTTCATAGAGGTATGCATTTTTATCACGTGGTCTTAAGGAAATTCCACGAGCGGTTGCATTAGCAACGGCAGCAGCATCTATTAAAATTTTCTTCATGCGTGCATCAGGTTTAAAAGGTTGTCCTTTTCTGATACCTATTGCAGCAGCTTGGCCTCTTAACTCTGGGTCAATAAACGAAATGGGTTCTTTTTGTATGACGTGCCAAAGTTCTTTATAGAATTCATAAGTATTAGCATGAACCGTATTAAACGACTTCTTCGAACCATTGATGAAGTCCATTTTAGGTGGATTTTTTGCTTTCGCTAATGGGTATATCTTTAAACCACCGCGAAACATTTTTGAAGCATGATCTGGTTTACCATCTTTCAAAAAACCACGCAGAATTAACCAGTTAGTATAGCTTCGAGACTGAGCAATCCAGACATCTCTCATTTCCCCTCCAACCATTGCCTTGGTTGAACTATTATCTTTAAAGGTATTAGGGGTTGGTTTTAATTTACCTTGGTAATCAGGTGGCAAAATAATGTAAGTTCCACCTTTTTTACGATCTGGGCCTGGTGCGCCCATATCAACAACAAAACGGAAAAAAGCATCATTCAATGTGCCAGGACCACTGCCTGCAGGTACTTCGACAACGGTTGCTCCATCATTTTCCAGGTCTAATATTGCTGCCGCATAAACAGTATCGGTGTTCCCTGTCAGGAATAATGGGTTTGAATCCATTAAATCATCAAAAATTAAGACTTTGTTAGAACTATCAGCACCGGTTGATACAGTACCTAGGCGTATGCCTTCAATTGAGGTTGCCGGTACAAAATTTAAAAATACATCTATACCTCGGATGAAATCCAGATTGTCATAAACTTTAGCCAAAGTGGCTTTATCCGGCATGCCATCATAAAATTTTAAATCTCCGATACGTGTTTTGACTATATCCGGCGTCATAATTTGTTCGGGGATTTTATTATTAAATCCTGGCGTTACTTCATTATTTGCCGATGATGTAGCCGTTGGGGGAGTTGCGCATGCCGTCAACAAAAAGCTGGATACGGCTAGTGCAGTACCTAAGAGGGTGAGGTTTTTCATAGTGGTATTTTCTCCTGAAATTTTAGTGTTATTTTTTTCTAAATTTAGATAAACAATTCTTGTACGTTACTTAGGAAATAAAAAGGTCAATTGCATCGTATAGCCCCAGTCTTCAGCACCACCAGCAGGTGCATCTGCCCAATATTTGACACCTCCACTCAGTTGTATTAGTTGATTGCCTAGCTTGAGTAGTTGCGCGACTGTTAAATTGACGGTAACTGACCATTGACTACCTTCCCAGTCTTAGGTACTTTCCGTATTTAAACTGAAGGTCGTTTTTGTACTAGTGACATAAGCTAAAAAAGGTTGCATGAATGTAGCACTGATATCTGCACGGTTATGATTTCCTGCAAATGATTGGATATGGTTTCCTAAAAATCCATAAGTCCAAGGACCTTGCTGTTTAAGCATTACGGCTGTTGGGCCCATACCCCATTTTTCAGCGCCCAAGACATCTTTTGATGCACTGTCAAAAAGAAATACGGGACCTACACCCCAAACTATACCGTTTGATGTGGGTTGTTTGGGTGAAAAGAACAGACTCTGTTGTATATCACCAATACCTGCTTGATCTAGCCCCGTCATGGGTACATCTGTTTGATCAATAATTGGTAGTATAGTACGTGAAATCATATTCCAGTTATCACTGATGGATACAGGGATGACGGGTTGAACATTAATTGACCAAACGTGGCCGTTATCATTTACGCCAAAATTTTCATTGTAACTAGCCTTAATAGGGACGCTAATCAAAGATGAGATAGGGTTGGCTAGTTTTTTAGCTAAGTCCTCTTCAGCCTGAAGGTTAATTGAGAAGATTAATAGAATTAAAAGCGGAATATTTCTACGGGAAAAGCAAAAAATAGAGCTGAACTTCATATAAAAAAGAGTTTTATTTTTAAATTTTTTTATTCTAACACTCAAGCTAGTGCCAAAGCTTATCTTATTGAGCCAAAATAATATTAATTAAATTAGAATTGATACGCTGTTAGTAGCCATATAAACTACCGCTTTGCAAGAAGCATTAACATAATATAATTGGATTTCAGATGAAACCTTACTCGCCATTTTTGACCTTATTGACATTACTTATATCGTTATGTATTGGTAGCTCATTAGTAGTAGCACAGGAAGCAATAGTTGAAGATAAGGTAGATGCCAAGGTCTCACCTGAAACACTTGTTTTAGAAAGTAATACTTTGCTTGATGAAATAAATGATCTGTATAACAAAACGATGGATTTACGAGGGTACGCTAAGACGTTGGATGAAAGTGATCAATTTTTATATTTTAACTTGATTAGTACAATTGAAGAGAAGTTAAGGTTAAAACTTGATCGTGTCATGGAAATAAAAACACGTTTAAATAACCGTACAGCTGATGCAAACATTAATTTACAAGCCACAAAAACGATTGTTCAACAACAGTCAATTATACTGAAAAAGGAAATAAAAACAGTTTCAGGTATCGTCGCTAAAATAAGAAACAAAAAAAATAAAGAGGATCTGATGTTCTATGCTCTGAATCGAGCAGAAATAAAGATGGACGCTCTTATCGCTGACTGGCATAAAAACATCCAGCGAGGCGTTGCTCTAAATCTCGACGTGACTGAGGAAAACAAAAACTTTACTACCTTAGTTCAGTTTCGTTCAATAGGGATATCGGGACGAATTCGTTTAATGCTTGATGCGACTAAGGTTTTAAACGATCGTTTAGGCAATGCAACGGAAGAGCAACAAAAAACAATTAATCAAAAACTTTATAGTCTTGATCTGCGAAAATCTGAAGCCGCCATACATCTGGAAAAAATGATGGATTTAATGGCTAAGCAGGGTTTGGAAACAACAGAGTTTGGTAAGGTCCTTATTGTTTCAACAGGTAAAATACTTTCTGAGAATGTTGATACAAAAGCGGTTGTCGGAATATTTCAGACGACAGTAAATGATGCCATAATTTGGTCGAAGGAAAACTTTCCGATCATTGTCTTTAGGATTGTGACCTTTGTTTTAATTCTGTTAGCTTTTAAAATGTTATCCGGTATTGTGGGTCGTTTTGTGCACAAGCGAACAAAAGAGACTGAGCATCAGTCATCCCAGTTGCTAAATAACTTTTTTCGCTCTATTGCATCAAAATCGATAATGATTGTAGGTTTTGTTATTGCATTATCTCAGCTTGGTATTGAAATAGGACCTTTACTAGCGGGTATGGGGGTTATGGGCTTTGTGGTAGGCTTTGCATTACAGGATACCTTGTCAAATTTTGCATCAGGAATGATGATTTTGGTCTATAGGCCATATGATGTGGGTGATTTTGTTAATGTATCAGGCATTTCCGGAGAAGTTAAAGATATGAATCTGGTGTCGACAACTATATTGACGATTGATCATCAGCGTATGGTTATACCTAACAGTAAAATATGGGGCGATATTATCACCAATGTGTCAGCGGAAAAATTACGTCGAGTAGATATGATATTTGGTATTGGATATACAGATAATATAGAAAAGGCTGAAGCAGTGCTTCATAAAATGATGGCTGATCATCCACAAATACTTGATGAACCCAGTCCGCTGATCAAGGTACATACTTTGGGAGCATCTTCAGTTGATTTTATTGTCCGCCCCTGGGTTAATTCAGCAGATTACTGGGAGGTGTATTGGGATATTACTCGCCAGGTTAAGCAAGAGTTTGATATGGCCGGTATATCTATTCCTTTCCCTCAACAAGATATACACCTATACTCAGCTTCAGAAAATAGCTAATGAATAGGACAATTTTTTGAAGGAATTACCCAGTGTAAGGGCATCATTTTTGGAACCCTTTTATTTGGCTGCTCAAGATATTGGCTCGCCTGTTCAAGGCTTACTACAGTCGGTTGGTTTGCCATCACAATTGCCAGAGGAAAAAGAATTACTTTTACTGGAGGTTAATTGCTGGAAATTTGCTCATAAGGTTGCCCAAAAGGAAGGCTGTTCTATTTTTGGCCTGGTATCAGGGGAAGCGAAACCCTTTTCAGATATTGTTACGGTTCAGCCATTATTTAAGGATTGTTTAAATCTGTATGAATTATTAAAGCGACTCGTTATTTTTGCGCCAACACAAAGCTTAACCGCTCGTTATTCACTTGTTGAAGAAGGTGAATATGTATGGTTTGTGAATCTTTGTCCTCGCTTATTATCTGAAAAAGAGAGTATTCAAATTGAATTATTTGATGTTTTGGGCATGATGCAATTAGTACAAGCGTGTGCAGGAAAAGACTGGCGGCCAGAAGAAATTCATTTGACCATCAAATATGATTATGACGTTGAAAATGCAAGTCAATTAAATCCGAGTAGAGTTCTTTTTTCTAAACCTCATGCAAAGTTTAAAATTCCTCGAAAACTTCTTTTTCTACCCATCTCAAAGGCTATAGCGGATAGTTGTTCTTCTGAAATAGATATGGATTCAGTTGAAGCTATTCCAGATGTTTTTGAAGATCAGTTAGCGTCTATTGTTAGTTCTTATATGGATGGGGGGAAAGTTAATAAAAAGGTGTTAGCTAATGCATTAGATATGAGTACTCGTACTCTACAGCGACATTTGGAACAAAGATCAACCAGTTTTTCTGCAATAATTGATACTGTTCGGTATGACAAAGCACAAGGGTTACTGAAAAATGCAGATATAACAATACTAGAAATTAGCTTAATACTTGGTTATCAAAATGCATCAAGTTTTACTCGTTCGTTTCGCCGCTTATCAGGTGTATCACCCAAAGAATTTCGTCTTTTTTGAAAATACATTTAGAAGGCTTAAATGAAAGAAACTTAGACTATTTATGTTCACAAAAACGAGATATTTGTTATGAGACAACGATTTATTTTTCTATTTACTATTTCTGTTATTACTTTAATGACGGGGTGCCAAGAAAATCCAACGAAAATTACTAAGCAAATAAGTTGTTCAGTCCCAAGACCTGAAGTTTGTACAAGAGAATATAAACCTGTTTGTAGTTTAGATTCTGTCAATGTATCTAAAACATATTCAAATGCATGTACCGCATGTTCAGATGAAAATGTTGTTGAATATACTAAAGCTAAATGTTCTGACTAATGAATATTAGAAATCTTCAGGCGCGGAGCCTTTCTATCAGCTCCGCGTTCTTAAGACCTGGTTTATTTTTTAATCAAGGTAAAGTTTTAAACATTTCACTTATTGCATAATCTAAGCGCTGACGAACCAAATCATTCGTTGCATTTTCTTGAATATCTGCGATAGCATTTTCCATCCAAACTACTTCACCTGACGTAACTGTAATCAGTTGGCTCAAAAAGATAAGAACAAATCCCATTGGCATTGTACAATTAAAAAATTTTAAACTCTGAAGCTATAATTTAAGTATTTACTTAGAAATATGGATATTAAAATATCGCTAAATGATTAAGATTATCATCAGCTGGAACCCCATGAAAATAACTAAACAGGAATCAATTGCCCTATTGTTTGCACTTACTACGCATACTGCATTTGCTGGGGAAGGAATAACACCCACCCCTGATTACACTGGCTCCATTCTTGAGCGATCCACTCTAACAGGTGACTGGAATGGCGTTAGACAAAATTTAGCCGAAAACGGACTTCAAGCCGATTTTAAAGTGGTAACGACCTATCAAAATATGTTTGATGGTGGCATTGACCGAGATGATGGCTTTGTTTCTACACAAGAATTACATCTTCAGCTAGACACCGGAAAATCAGATCTTTGGGAGGGCGGCCTAATAAAGTTAAAAGTTCAAGCTCGATATGGTGATGCGCTTACTGATGTTGGTTCATTTTCTCCTTCAAATGCGAATGCATTGTTCCCAAATGATCTTGATCACATCAAACAAGATACTATCGGCATTACTGAATTAGTCTACACTCAATTTTTGTCACCTCAATTTGGAATTTTAGCTGGGTTGATCAATACATCCGAAGGAGATGCCAACGTTTTAGCAGGTAACTTAAGTTCATCATCACAATTTATGAACACCTCTTTCCTCACTTCTATGGGTAATTTTAGAACGATGCCAAATTCCACACTGGGAGCTGGTTTAATTTTTATTCCAACCGATTGGTTAATGGGGACATTTGTCATACTGGACACAGAAGAATCAGCTATTGACAACCCATTTAGCAGCTCTAAAGGCTCAACGCTCTCAACCGAATGGAAAGCCAAGTATCAGTTAGGTGCTCTACCCGGAGCACAAACCTTTGGCTTTCTTTACGCATTTGATAACAAATTTTCAGAATCTGACGAAGACCCTCGTGGATCATTTCCATCTGGACTTATTAATGGTAGAAGTCCCGAGTATTCAAGTGACTCATGGGCTTTTTACCATAATGCTCACCAATATATACAGTATGAAGACGGCAGAGGCTGGGGGATTTTTACCCGTTTTGGTATTGCTGAAAGAGACACCAACCCTATTGACTGGTCTGCAGCAGTTGGCTTTTCAGGAAAAGGGGTGCTTAATTTTCGTCCAAACGATACTTTTGGTTTTGGTTATTATCATTTAGAGCTTGCTGAAAACCGATTATTTGATGCCCTTGGTATGAATGATGAAAATGGTTTTGAAGTATGGTATAACGCGGAAGTTACACCTTGGTTTCATTTAACGGCGGACTTACAAATTATCGATACTGCATTCGATAAAACTAATTTTAAAAGGCTACCAGCTGGTTTTGATGATGCAACGGCAGGTGATTCGCCAAACGGTGAATCAGCATGGATTATTGGTTTAAGGTCTGAAATAGAATTTTAACAACAACAATCACTTCAACTTAAGGTAGTGGGTTAAATGTGTGTTTGCATGAATGTCTCTGCCAAATTCCACTTTATTTATTAGCAAACCAATCACAATATCATGCATTTTCTCTAGTTTAGAAAAGCAGATGCTTCGTCTTGTTAATCGTTTGATCCATGTTCTAAAGTTCAAGTTTTTCCTTTCAATTTTCTGAGTATTTCTCTTGCCTATTTCATGCTGATTAACATACATGAAAGTAGTGCATTAATTATCTTAGATAATTTCACAGGATGGAGCAAAGACCCTCGATGGGAAGAAATATTGTTTATGCAAGATCATGCGGACAAAATTAAAAAAATGGCTATCGTCGGTGATGAAAAATGGAAAGAGGAAACCTTTATGTTTGTCGGCAGATCTTTCCGTAGCACTAAAATCGAGTTTTTTCAAAAAGACCAGCTGGAATTGGCTACAGACTGGTTGGCTGAAACTGACTGATGTTTTATGTTAACCTTTTAAAGACAAGGTAGCTACATTAATGTCATTGCGATAGAAAAATATCCCCTACCCTTTTTATTTAAGCTTTTACACTATGAAAAACCAGTTTAGCTCCATTAAACAAGTTTATTCTATTTTAATATTAATTATTCCATAAGTTTTGACTACTAATCATTTCAGTTTTTATCTGGGGTTATCTAAAGTAGAGACAAGGCATGCCTTGTCTCTACAACCCTAAATAATACTGCCAATAAATAATCCATAAACTGTTTTAATTCAGGCTCTACAAACTACAATGGCGACGGTTTATCATGTTTTTTAATAATAGCATCATAAGTGCCATCTCTTTTCATTGCTGCTAATGCCTTATTAAACTTAACAATAATCTCGGCATGAGCTGGATTAGATTTGCTAACAGCTATATGTGTGCCTCTCTTACTCAATGCTTGGGGTAAGGTTTCCAAATTTTTCATGCTCCTTTTCATATATTTGTTGATTTCATAACGAATTTTACGAACATCTCCTAAAGTCATATCAATATTTTCTTGTGTTAGAAACAAAAGGTTTTGTATCAAATGATTTTGTTGCATTTTTATGAATTTTCTTGACTGTGTAAAATCATCTCGATACGCATAACCCTTAAGCGTTCCAATAAGTAAACCTTGAAGATCATCTAAATTATTGAATTTTATATTAGTATCAACTTTTCTTTTTATAAACTTGATTTCATGAAAAAGATAAGCATCACTAAAAACAAAATCTTTTTCTCTTTCACTGGTATGCCAGATCGAACCGATCACATCATAAATATTAATAAGAGCACCTTCGTATGCTCGTGGCCAAGTTTCGAATACAAAGTTTGTTTTATACCCTGCTCTCTCAAAAGCAGTATTTATAATTTCAATAGATAATCCCTGATTTGGCAATTCATTTCCAATATAGGGCGCTTCCTCTTTCGCTACAATGCTTAATGCTGAAGTAAATGGTGAAAAGCAAAATAGAAATGCTATAGATATAAGGGTTGCTGTTGATGGTTTCATAATATCGGGATAAATTAATAAGAAATTAAAAAGGGTATTCGGTCAAACCTGTTGTTAAACATACAATTTTAACCCACCGCCCATAAAAATATTCTGGCACGTAGCCAAATAACACTTATGCAATTTGCCAAAATTTTAGTATACAAATCAGGGTTTTTATACTACCAATGTGTTCCAAAAAATCATAGTTGACAAAAGGATTGCTCAATTTTAAAAATGTGGGTTTATAAAAAACAACATGGCTATTTACAAACCACGGGGCGCTATAAGATTCAGCTCTTAAGATACTGTGAAAGTATTCCGTTTTTGACTTCCCCCTTTGGAAAAGGGGGATAGAGGGGGATTTTATAAAAATACAACACATTGATATTAAACGTCTTATTTTTATAATAAAATCTCCCCCAACCCCTCTTTTCCAAAGAGGGGAGCTAAAAGCTAATACTTTCACAGTCTCTTAAGCCCTCCCATGCTGGGGAGGGTTTGGGTGAGGAGGCTCTAGATAAATGGCTCTTTTACCTTAATAGTTCAAAAGCTAAAGAAGTATCTTTCCCCCTCACCCAACCCTTTGGAGAGGGCTTTAAAGAACGTACTTTTTTAGGCTTACCTGCAATACGTTAATAGTCATAAAAAACAAATAACTTTAAAATAATGTTAATGTTATTACGAAAATCAAAACAGGAAGAAATATGTCAGAGCTAAACACTACACACCCTATAGGTGACCGTTCAATTGATATTGCCATACGCATTAGTCTGGCCGGTTTTTTAGTCTATTGGTCATTCCTTATTTGCAAGCCTTTTCTGATTCTTATTTTATGGGCAATCATTATAGCAGTTGCTATTTTTCCCTTGTTTAAAAAATTTGAAGCACTATTTGGAGAAAAAAAGAAATTAGCACTTATTGTATTTACTTTATTTGTACTATCAATACTAATAGTCCCCAGTATTTTGCTAATTAGTTCAATGACAGAAACAGCCAAGGGATTAGCCGAGGCGATGCAAACAGGTACTCTACATATTCCTCCGCCACCAAATAATGTTGCCGAGTGGCCAATAATCGGCAAACATATATTTTCTTTATGGAATGCTGCTTCAGAAAACCTTGTTGACACTCTTTCTCAATTTAAAACAGAGCTTAAAATTGCTGGCACATGGTTGCTTTCAACTACGGCTGGTGCAGTAGGAAGTGTATTACAATTTACCATATCTATTGTCATTGCTTCTGTATTCATTGCTAATGCAAACAGTCAAAAAGCTTTTTTACAGTCTGTATTTATCAGAGTTGCAGGAGAAACAGGTAAGGATTTTGCTGAAATTGCTGGCGCAACTATGCGTAGCGTAGCACAAGGCGTTTTAGGTGTCGCATTTATTCAAGCAATACTTGCAGGTATTGGCTTACTACTTATGGATGTACCTGGGGCTGGATTATGGACACTAGGAGTATTAGTGTTAGCTATTATGCAACTACCAACCATACTTATATTGGGACCCATTGCCATCTACGTTTTTTCTGTAGCAGAGACCATCCCTGCTGTTATTTTCTTGGTTTGGAGCTTAATAGTTGGTTTAAGTGACAACTTCCTTAAACCTCTGTTTTTAGGGCGAGGAATGGACATTCCCATGCTGATCATTCTAGTGGGCGCCATTGGCGGTATGATGCTACACGGCATTATTGGGTTATTTATCGGAGCAGTAGTTTTGGCAATTGTATATAAGCTATTTATCAAATGGCTAGAGACAAGTCATTAAATAGTTAAGACTATCTCACCGTTAAGGAGCGAGAATCTTATTAAACCCAAAAACTATATGTGCTGACGAAGGAAGCGCATATTTAGCGTGTGATGCGCCTCCTTTCGTCATCCTATACTTCCTCTTAACTTAACGGCAGTGACGCGGTGCTTGGGAGCTAGACTAGAAGTACAAGGGCAAGGGCAAGGGCAAGGGCAACGATAATATTAATCTTACCAGTGATCTTGCTTTTACCTTTAATAAGCAGGATTCACAGGGAGTATTTTGATCTACATCAACTCCCAACATACCACCTTCGGTTTTGTTAATTTCACCTTTGCCAATTTTGGAGTCATTAAGATAAATACCTGCCCTGCTCCCTATATCCTTCGAAACGCTGACGCTACTCCACTTCTTTAACAAATTCACAGCGTTCTTTTATCAGCGGTGCTTCTGCTTCAGTGCCAATGCCTTTGGCAATCAACGCAACCACTCGATCATCAGTATCATAGCCGACATGAGCTTGCATTGGATTAGCCAGTTTGGTCAAACCTAAGGCATCCATAACTTTAGCGATATTGATATTGACGTTGGTAATTTTGGCACAGAGTCGAGAATCAATAAACTTTTCAGCAAATTCGTGAGGTATGGCGTAACTTAATAAATCATTCGGGTCACTAAAGGCAATAATATTCGTTTCACCTAACATACGTTTTTTATAATTAGCTCCGTTAACCTCACAATAACTGGCATCTTTTCCAGACACTTCAGGCGGTTTACGACCTAATTGCAACATAGGCAATTGATTGGACAACATATAGATAGGGATTTGTTTGTTTTGGAATGCTGCAATAGCTTCACTAGACGCATTCAGTTTTTGATTGCCAGCGGTGACTTTTTTAGGATTTGCCAGCATTCCCACAATACGATCCAAGCCATCAATGACGATGCGACTGCCTAGACTGTGAGAAATAAAGGCATAGTTATCCCTAGCAATATGGTCAGCAGCCAGTCCCTTACACGAGTGTGTTCCACTTTTTGGCAGGTCTTGCCAATCACCTGCCTGCATCCAACAAAATGACTGCGCGAATGCCGCCAAAATAGGCACCCTACTTTCACCATTATAAATAATAGGATCAGCCCCTGCATCATTACTAAATTTCTTCAATAATCCGTTTATTTCAGCCCGGCGAAAACCATAGTCACCTGAGGTATCGAATGCCAACATTTGTTTTTCGGCGCGGGTTATTGCTGACCACGTTAATTCATAAAATGTCAGTTCTTGTCCATTTTTCTCATTGAGTAAATGCGTGATGCGCAAATTACCCAGGTTTTTATCAGCGAACAGAGGCGTCGTTAGCTGAATATTTTTCTGTTCTGCTGAACGCGCATTCAAGTTTAATTCTTTGGATAATTTTTCTAAAAATTGAGTGGTATAACCACGTGTATGATCGCCCACGCCATGCACAAACAAGACTTTAGTTTTTTTATTCTTATTAGCTATTTTCGCTTCAATACCCTTAAAAGGCTGTCCCCATACTGTACATTGCCTAGTATCTTCGGCTTTGGATTTTTCCATAAAAGCTTCCATAGCACCTCTACCAATACTGGCTCCACAACCCGATAACAGCAGGGCGGACACAAGAGGTGTTAACAGCCTCACGGTTTTTATCGTGACCTTCTTAGTACGTTTGTTCATGTTTTTTATTCCTGATGTGTTATCCGAAGAATGTTGATTTAAAATAATGTCAATTATGCATAGATCAGAGAAGCCTACTGATCAATCTTATCCCTTTTACTTACTATTTTGTAAAAAGTAGTTACACATAATTCTGGAGTATCTAGTCCGATATAATAACTTAACTAATGAAAAAAACACTCCAAAAAATATTGCTTAGCCGAAATTTTATTTAGGTTGGATACGAGTGATTTTAGAACCTTGCAGGCCCAACCCAACCATCAAACCTTTTTGACCGAATATGTACGCATAAACGCCGTTTTTTGCTGTCGTAGTTGTTAACGATTTAGCGGCTCCCTTATCAACAAGGACAATACTCGGGCCAACTCCAATTTCCCAACCGTTACTATTATTTAGGTAATTTAACGAGTCATTGTCCATGAAAAACATTGCATAACTAAACGACTGCACGCCGGCTTGTAAACCATAGGATCCTGCGACCATATTATAATAACCGGCTGTTCTGCCATTTTTAAACAAAGCACCGCCCGTGCCGACCTGACCACCAACCATAAACCCAGCTTTAACTATTCCTGGAAATACCAGTACGCCTTTGGCTCTACTCGCCAATTGCCTAGCTTCGGGGTTACTTGCATAAAGCTCCTGCAATGCAGCATTAGATTCACGGCTAATATCCGTTGCCGAGCTCGCCAATGGCCCACCGGTCGATTGACAGCCAGTCAAAACCAGTACACTTATTAGGAAAGGGACTAACCATTTTCTATTTAACATATATTATTTCTCCGTTGATTTATTGTGCTACGCACTGAATAACTATCAGTTATTCAGTAAACTTTATCGAAAGCCCTCAATGCTGACTCACGCTTTTTTACATAAAAAATACAAAGACCCAGTGAGTACTTGCATAATGTTATAACGATGGACGAATAGTACTTGAAAACAAGGCCGATATTTTATGATCTTCTACTAATGGGTTTATATATGCTTTATTTCTGAGGTCAGTAAAAGATAACTGCTGATTTAGCCTGCCACTTTCATATAAGTATTCCGGTAAATACCCACTTAACAAAACTTTCCATGATAATGGCAGATGTCCTGGATTGACTCTAGTATGCATCCAAATGACACTGGTGCAGTTTGCCATAATTGTATTATAAAAAGCAGGTTCTTTATACAAGGTATTAATGCTATCAATGTATTCCAGAAATAAACGTTTGGCATTTTCTTTTGCTACTTTTGATCCATTTAGTCGGTAACGATAAACTTGCTCTGGCGGATCCTTGCGATAATGCGTTCGTAAACCAATAACATCACGCTCGTCAGCAACAATATAAATCAATTCATATTGCCTGAAAAAGCCTTTGATCGTTGAGTAGCCTTCCCCTGCTTCCTTTCGTGCTTCTATTGATACTGCAAGATGGTTATTCTCACCAAAATCGAAGCTCATGATGATATGTGCAATAGCCGGCCCCATCCAATACACAGCAAATAAATCAATACCTTCAAGTTTGTCCAAATCGAACGTCTTATCATAATAGTTGGACTGATATTCAAATTCACTCTGGTAGCTAAAATTACGAATATTATGCACAGTTACCAAACTGCCCTCTACACTGGCATGAGCAAGTTTACTCGCATCAGCTTGCCACAAACGATCATTGGCAGGTTGAATATTAAGCCACCAGAGTAATACAATAAAAAAAATGACAGTATGAATCATTAGCAGCTGTTTTCGTAAAGCAGGCGAAAACAGTAAAGCTACCATTGTAAGCAAACCAATTAACGCGATTGAAAGTGCGATAGTTAATTGTACTGTACTACTATTCGAGTCACCGAAGTTTACCGCTAGTGAGGCCCACGTCGTTGAACCTATTAACCATAGAACAAAAAATGATTTTTTAAAAAATCGCCCCATATTTATTAACATAAACAATCCATACTTAGTTCGGTATTATATTCAAAAGCCATTATCAACACTGATTCTTAAGAAAAGAACCAACCCTAACGTTTTAGCATAAACTTGCTTTTAGCCCTCTCCAAAGGGAGAGGGTTGGGTGAGAGGGAAATGAAATCATTCTTAATCCTTTTATAATAACAAAAAAAGATTAATTTAAATTATCCCCTCCCAACCCTCCCCAGCAATGGGAGGGCTAAGAGAAAAAGCCCTGTACCCTATAAATTTGGCTGAAACTCATGGGTAATCAGGTAAATTAATGTAAATCTGCTAATAAAAAGTCAACAAATTGGTCTACGCGTTGCTTCCTATGCTGTAGTGGAATTTCATTTAAATTAGCTAATGCCTGACCTATGCTGCGCCAATGTAAACGACCCGTTTTTTGATTAACAACATCAACAATCAATGTTCCTTTTTCAGCTGTCTGATCTGCTTTTCTGTTAGGAACAAGTCCTGGCTGGGCTCCATATATTCTCAAGACCTCATCATCGCTTAAAGCACTTTTTAAAGCAGCTGTAAAAGTTACAGTGTAAGCAGCAGTTATAGAGTTTTCTGTAAACAAGTAACCCTTTTTAACTAAAGCATTCTTAATAGCTTGCTTCAATAAGTTATCCATATCGACATGATCCAGTCTATTATCTTGATATACCCCTTTCAAACTTGGCGACCAACTAAATAAAGTACCATTAGGAATAAGCTCATCATCATAATGCTTCTGAACCATACTTGTTCTAGCCAAAGCTAAACTATTTTCAGCAACTTCTTTTGTTGGATCTACTGAACAAGCATTTAATGTAATACAGGCAAGGCTTAATAAAATAATTTTTTTCATTGATATTTTGGTGAGGTGAACATATAGAAGTAACTCTCAATCGAAATTAATTATATACTTCATTGAAACAAGAAAAAATAAAAGTTCTATACTTAGAAAAAACTCATTTGTTATAAAGGGATAGTAATGATCACTAAAAAGAATTTAATCCTCGTTATTTTAATCGCTTTTCTTATCAATGGTTGCGACTTACTTAGTATTAAAGAACAGCAAGAAAAAGTAGCTAAATTTTGTCAAATAAAGGGTACTGTCGTAGCTGAACAGCCAACAAATGGACTAATAGTTGCCTTAATTCGATACAAAACAAGCTCTTTCAAAGATAACGATAATTGGGCTCTAGTCGATCATTATGTCCTGGAAAAAGCTGGTCAATGGGCTTTTTATGCCAGCCCTGGCACCTATTTCTTAACCGCTTTTCAAGATATCAATAATAATAAAATTTTCGAACGTAATGAACCTGCTATCCCATTTGATAGCAAAAAAAAATTCAACTGTGGATCAGGCGAGCATAAAACTGGTATTAATTTAGTCATCCCTCATGATGGACGAATTCCTGGCAATGCTCCAGTAGATATATCGAAGCTGCAAGCTCGCTCAAAATCAGAACAATTGAATGCTTCACTAGGGCAAGCTCTCGCTATAGGTGAAGTTATCAACCTTGATGACCAGAGATTTTCACGCGAAAATGCCAGCAAAGGTTTATGGAAACCATTTGACTTTATTTGGGAATCTAAACCTGGCGTTTATTTTTTACAACCCTATGACGAGAATAAAATCCCCGTTCTTTTCGTTCATGGTATCACTGGCACACCTATAGAATTCAGCTTTCTAATTAAGAACCTTGATCACTCTCGTTTCCAACCATGGGTTGCGTATTATCCTTCGGGAAGTCAACTAATTAATATAGCGACAATCCTTAATCGAACAATCATCCAACTAAAAGCTCAACATCATTTTAAAAAAATATTTCTAGTTGCTCATAGTATGGGAGGGCTAATATCACGAAGCATGATATTGGAGAACAGTAAAACCTTTCAAGATCAACTATATGCATCATTCATTTCCATTTCAACACCTTGGAATGGACATAGTGCTGCACAAATTGCTAAGTATGCACCAGCCGCTGCTTACTCATGGCTAGACATGACCCCGGGCAGTGAGTTTTTAACTCAGCTATTTTATGCTGAAAATAATATACGCCCTATTCATTTACCACCGCATATGCCCCATAGCTTAATATTCACCTATTTACATAGTGAATCTGATGACGGTACGATTAGTATAGAAAGTCAACTCCGAGCTGAAGCACAAGAAGATGCATCTCACCTTTATGGTTTTTTACAGTCACATAATGGCATTCTAGAAGACCTGAAAACATCAAAACTGATAAACCAACTTCTGTTTGATGCTGACAACGAATAATGGCCATTCTGCCCTATTCACCATAAAATTGATAACCCTGCTGTTATTGTATCGGTGTCAATACCAACATCCTCCTGTGTTAAAGTCTTAGCATAAGCGACTTTAATGCCTGAGTAACGATTAATCGGATAGGCAAAATTAAATGCAAAAGCAACATTTTGTCTACGATCATCTTTGTCAATACTATTGATAGTACTTTCACCACCATAGTCATAACCAGCACTAACCCCTGTCCAAAGTCCCGGACGAAAAGTATGAATCAGGTGCCCGTGAATAATATAGAAAGGTTTCTGTGCAAGTTTATTACCATTAAAAAAGTCATCATTTTCGGTAAAGAAAGAAATTTCACCCGTTAGTTCTGCTGTCCATTTTCCTCGTGTATGTAGCACGCCAAGTTGAGGTCGAAAAACGAATCGGTTTTGCCCTAAATTAATCAGTTTATCATCCATATAATCACCCGTTGGTAAGCGAATGACCAAGCCCATACCTACAATGGTCTCGTTATCTGAATTTTTTCGATATAAAGCAAAGTCTTTTCCTTCTAGAGCAGGAGCTCCGTATAAATTAGTAGCAAATCGTAAAAAAGTGTCTGAAAATCCACGTCGTGAAGTTTTAGCTGAAACTCCATTCAACACACCTTTCCAATGCCCTTCTTGATACATTTGGGTAATATCAATTCGAGCAGATTGATCAAAAAAATCGAATGTATGAATATATTTGGCAGCCCATGTATGTAATTCCATTTCCACACCTTTTAGTTGCAAAATGGGATCTACAGAAATTTCAGCTTCGGTATAAGCATACCCAGCACCAGCAAAGTTTATTCCTTTTGGTAAATGACTCCATTGCCTAGGTGTTAGTTCTAATGCATGACAAGGCAATATCAAGCCATAGATAATAAACCCTAAAAAAAGTAAAAACTGTGCAGTACAGTATTTTAAAAAATGATAAATTAGCATTCATCTAACTCTAATATATTATTTATATTCATATATTCTATTTTAATGCGTTCACCAGAACATTAAATCTTTCACTACGTTCTAATAACTAATAATGAGTAGGTACGCTTATGAAGGATGAAATTTTAAAATATTTTTATTTTACCACTCAAGATAGTGCCAAAGCTTATATCTTATTAATCCAAAATGATCATAATTAATATGCCTATTAACTTACCACAGGTTAATTTAATAAATTAAGGGTAGGCATTTGTAGAGCGGACTTTAGTCCGCCATAAAGGCAGTATTTATAAACTATTGCGGACTAAAGTCCGCTCTACATTTATACCCTGTGGTTTGTATATAGCCATGTTAATTAAATTTGAATTGATACGCTGTTACTAGCCCTCTAAACTACCACTTTGCTAGAAGCATTAACATAATATAATTGGATTTCAGATGAAACCTTACTCGCCATTTTTGACCTTATTACATTACTTAATTTCCTTATGTATTGGTAGCTCATTAGTAGTAGCACAGGAAGCAATAGTCGAAGATAAGGCCGATGCCAAGGTTTCAGCTGAAACACTTGTTTTAGAAAATAATACTTTGCTTGATGAAATAAATGATCTGTATAAAAAGACGGTGGATTTACGAGGATACGTTAAAACTCTTATTGTACTAGTTGAAATAAATCCGCTCACCTAAAAGGCGAAGGTTTTAGCCTTATCAATTGAAAATAAAATAAACTGCGACTATTTATGTTCACAACAATAAGGTATTTATTATGAGAAAACGATTTATTTTTCTATTTGTTATTTCTGTTGTTACTTTAGTAACGGGATGCCAAGCAAACCCAACGAAAGTTACTAAGCAAATAAGTTGTTCAGATCCAAGACCTGAAATTTGTACAAGGGAATATAAACCTGTTTGTGGTTTATATTCTGACAATCTATCTAAAACATATTCAAATGCATGTACCGCATGTTCAGATAAAAAGGTTGTTAAATACACTAAAGCCAAATGCCCTGACTAATGAATATTGGAATCTTTCAGGCGCGGAGCTTTTTTATCAGCTCCGCACTCTTTAGACCTGTTAATTAATTAAGGTAAAGTTTTAAACATTTCACTTATTGCATAATCTAAGCGCTGGCGAACCAAATCATCCGTTGCATTTTCTTGAATATCTGCGGTAGCATTTCCCATCCAAACCACTTCACCTGACGTAACATCGATTAAAACAACAACCAAAGCACCTTTAGGAATGTTTGTATTTAACTTTATTTTTGTCTCAGGATCTAGCTGATATTCTTGATGCTCCATATCAACGCCAATAAAAAAGCTTACAGCCAAATCAGGTACACCTGCACTACTATTTATATTGCGATTGCGTAGCTCTCGGTCAATTAAATATCTAATATCTCCAGTTATATCTATATCAGGTGCTTTCCAGCTATTGTTTGGATCCTTTACTGCTTCAAAAGCGCTGAGCCAATCGTAAGATTTATAGCTGTTCCACTTAACATTTGGCACCAACTCTGATTCTACCTGTATATCACCCGTCACTGTCGCACAACCTGACAGTGTGATAAAAAAAGCAGATAAGAGAACAAGATAGTATTTTTTCATAACTCAATTTCCTTTTTTATTTAAACAAATAGAACTTACTTTACAGTATAACCACGACCTTCAAGACAAGCAGAATATGCACGGTCATAATTATTTCTTGCCGAATTATAATTTTGCTGAGCCTGTTGATTCATTTGATTTTGTTGTTGCTGCGCATCTTTTTCTCTAAATCTACCCATCAATCCTCCTGATACAGCACCAATTGCAGCACCCTTCCCTGCATCACCCGCAATTGCACCAACAGCTGCACCAAGGGCAGCCCCTCTAGCACCACCTCTTAACGTCCCACCTTGCGGGCCGGATTGCTGTGTTGATACAGGAGCTGATGCTTGCATAGGATCAAAGCCACTGTTATTTTTTGCCCAGCCATAACAATGAAATTTATCGCCTTCCATTTGTTGATGGCTCTGACCTTTTGCAGGGTAAATCATCGGTCCTTGCGCAATGGCAGTACTAGTAATAGCTACAGTTAAAAATAATACAACGCCTGATTTAGTTAATATATTCATATAAAAATAATTCCTTAAATAATAGTTCATGTTAATTTTATTTTGGCTATGCCACCGTTAAGTATTGAAAAGTTGAAGTCGCTCTTAAAAGCTAACAAAATCCACACTTAACGGTGACATAGCCATTTTATTTATATTTATGACAAAGAAAAAACTAGCGTAAGGCTGATGTTTTATCCGTAATTTCCCATCCCAGTGTAGTTAATTTGTCATGTGCTAACTGACTTAGAGTCCCTGTTATATACATACGTTTTTTTGTAACGCCACGAAGCCCATTTATATGATTAGTAAGTGAAGTGGCTACTTTTGCCATATCATCTGTCCACAATAAATAATCCATTGGAAAGCACACGTTAATTACATTATTTCCAGTAACCGCCGCTGTAAATTGTCCTAAATTTATAAATTGTTTTATAGGTGCAACATTTCTATTATGGTCAGCATACATTTCTGCTTGCAGTTGTCTAAAGTAGGTTACGTCATAATGATCAGCACGTGTTGCAAACTTAATAAATTCATCCCGGCCTCGAGTATTCCGCATTTCAAACAAAGCGTTAATTAAAACTGTTTGCTCTCTAGGAGTATAAGAACTATTTTTTATAAATGCGTCAGCAGTTGATTCTAAAACGCCCATTTTTTCAAGTTTACCTCTATTCATAATCCGTAAATCTTGAGGCGCCATATCCTTTACCACCTTATTTAAAAGGTTAGATGTGCCTGTTGCTGTAAGAATAGGGCCAGTAAAAGAACTAATCGCTAGTGCGGTCAACATGTTACCTGCATATCCCGATGATGTAATACTATCAAGTTGATCCTGTAATATGGTGTTTCGCGAATACACATCAACTTTAAGTTGGTTTGCATAATCACGTTTTGTTTTTGAGTATCCAACAATACTTTTAAAACGACTTTCCTGATCACTTCTAGCTTGTTCGCCAACATTCTCAGCAACACGGCCAAATATTTTTCCTACTCCACTCACCGTGCCAGTAATTGAATCTATAGGGTGTAATACAACATTTACTGCACCCTTGACAACATCTTTTCCTTTTTCACCCACCCCTCCGACAAACTCTTTTACTTTACTCATCTTTGTAATTTCATTAATTACATTCATTTCATGAATACGCTTATAAAGTGTGGCCGTAGACACCGCTTTAATTTTTCCATAAGACGAGTTAATGGTATAAATATTTAAAAAACCATCATTATAGAAACGTGAATCCACTGTATAGTTAGTCCCAGAAAGTATTGACGCTGGCAATAACCTAGATGTAGAAAAAGCTCGTGGCTGCTCAAATGGCCCGACAGGAAGAGGTATTGTTTTTCCTTGTTGCTTAACATAATTTAAAGCGCCTCCTTCATCACTTTTATGAGAAGTTGACGAACAGGATGTGGCAAGAACAGCAAGGCCAACAATTGCTAATTTATTAATACTTGATTGTGTCATTTCTAAAAACACCTCTTTTGTGGGAAGTTGAAAAATTATAGTTAATTATTATTTTAGTGTTATTTTTTTAACACCAAATCTGCTAAAAAACCTATAGATATACTTGGGTTGGGTTTATTTCGATATCTTTAATCTGTTTCAAACCTAATAATCCCTTTACTACGGTTGCATACAAATAAATTCTACAACAGGGAAAGTAGAATTCTCTTACCCTGCTATGTTGAGAGGTGCTCTATAAGTCGATCAGAGTTTTTATTTAATCTTTTTATAATAGCCTAGATTACAAGATAAGTTTCGTAATTCTTTTGGGCCGCTCAGTAAGTCCTGAAAAATTATTTTTACTGTACTCCGTTATTGTGTAGTATAAAGCTAGTAACAGTATTCAGTTTTTTGTTTTATTCCATCGAATACAATTTAAACCGACTCATAAACTGTGATCCACCTTTTATCTAACACCCCATACCGGTATAAAACCAACCTAGGAGAAGAACTTTGACAAGTAAAATCTATTTGATCACTCCCATTTTAATAGGCACTCTCGCTAGTTGCTCTACTACTGAAATTAAACAATCCACAAATACGGTTGAAAACACCAAAGTTTCTCAGCAAACTTTAAGCACACCTGATTCAACTGTATTGATAGAGAAGAAAGCTCAGCAAGTGCTTAAACAAATGAGTGATTTATTATCTGCTTCACCTGCATATAGTTTTAATGCACTCACAATAAAAGAACAAGTCCTGCCTTCAGGCCAAAAATTACAATATGACTCAGCAATATCCGTAAAAATGCAGCGGCCAAATGCCTTATTTGTTAATGAAATAAGCGGTACAAAAAAGAAAGCATTGTGGTACAAAAATAGCCAGATGACTCTTGTAGATAAAACAAAAAATTTTTATGCTACAACAAAAACACCTGCTAATACAGAAGATACGCTTGATTTTATTATGGACAAATACGAAGTCAGCATGCCTTTGTCAGACTTTGTTTTCAAAGACCTTTATAAAAATTTAACTCAAAATGTATTATCTGGTTTTTATGTAGCCAAAACAGAAATCAATAGTATTAAAACGCATCATTTAGCATTTCGTCAAAACAATTTAGATTGGCAAATATGGATTGATGCTGAAGGAAAACCGGTCCCAAGAAAATTTGTGATTACCTATAATGATAAAACCAGCATTCCACAGTTTGAGGCTTTCTTTAAGGACTGGAATTTAAATCCACAATTTCAACCCAATGAATTTAACTTTATACCGTCAAAAGATGCTGTAAAAATTGAATTTCATTTTAAAAACGAACCTTAACTTGTGGAGCCAAATATAATGAATACATTTTCAAGTTCCAAATCAATTGTTTTCTCATCTAGAACCTGTGTTTTCTTAGTGTCTTTATTTGTTTCTAGTATTGTTTTTGTAATGTCTATCGAGGAAGCATCTGCACGCGGTAGAGGGTCCAGCGGAGGTGGTAGAAGTTTCAGTGGGGGCAGTAGAAGTTCCAGTGGCTCTGGCAATCTACGATACTCTGGAAGCAGCAGTAGATCTAGCCAGAGTCGCAGTAGACCAAGCACAAGCCAAAGTCGAACTAGACCAAGTACAGGTCAAAGTCAAAACAGAGCAAGCATAGGCCAAAGCCAAACTAGACCAAATACAGGTCAAAGTCAAAACAGGGCCAGTACTGCTCAAGGTCAAAGTAAGGCAAATCAAGACCAACGCCATAGTCAAGCTGGGAGTGGTAGAGAAGATCGCCAAAACCATCAAAATGAAAATAGAGAGGACTGGCAAAATTATGGAGAAGATAGACAGAATAGTCGTCAGGATTATGGAAAAGACAGACAGAGTGAACGGCATGAGTACGCTGAAGACCATTACTATGGCGGCCGTTATGGGTATGGAGGAGGATATAGTGGTGCAGCAGTCGTTGGTGCGGCAGTTGTTGGTGTAGCCGTAGGTGCGGCAGCGACTTCAACTGTTGTAGTAGGTACAACGGTTACTGTTCTTCCATCGGGTTATACAAACTATGTATATGGCGGTACAACCTATTACATGCATGGAGGGGCTTATTATCAACCCGTCTACCGTAATGGATCAACAGTATTTGTTGTAGTAAATAAACCTTAATTTCTTTTTATTAGCTGAACACATGGATTGTGTTCAGCTAAAATTACTGCAAACAAACATTACTTGATTACATCTAAATCCCCATAAACTCATAAGAACCGCTAGCCCACATTAGCAAATTATAAGGCAAGTAATTAATTAACATAGCTATATACAAACCACAGGGTATAAATGTAGAGCGGACTTTAGTCCGCAATAGTTTATAAATACTGCCTTTATGGCGGACTAAAGTCCGCTCTACAAATGCCTACCCTTAATTTATTAAATTAACCTGTGGTAAGTTAATAGGCATGTTAATTAACTACTAATCAAGGTTCTGTAGGCAAAGATATCTCAGACTCTATCTCACCACCCTTTTCAGACCGGTTTATTCTTACTTCAGTCGGATAAGCAAACTCTAAATTATTCTGTTTAAGAATATCAGCAACTTTAAATAATACATCTTCTTTAACAGCCAACCATTCTGCCCACTGTACAGTTCTGGCAAAGCAGTAGATGAGTATATCAATGGAAAAATCATTATATTGATCCAAAAAAACAAGCTGTGTAGACTTTATTCCATGTGTATCTGCCTGCGATGTAAACTTAAATACTCTTTTTTTAGTGGTATTATGCTTTTGTTTCGGGTTAGCAATATCCGGATGCTTGTTTAGCATTTCCCTAATATCTTGTAAACATTGACGCAAATCATCCATATCACTTTCGTAAGTAACTCCGATATGCATTTTAATACGTCGTCCTACCGCCCTACGGTTCCAATTCTTAACACCTGAAACCGAGATAATTGAGTTTGGTATGCTAATAAGCGCATTATCAAAAGTTCGAATAGTAACACTACGCAAACCAATTTCAGCGACAGTACCTTCAAAGTCATCTACCTGTATCCAGTCACCCAGTCTAAAAACATTATCAAACAAAATGGTAATGCCACCAAATAAATTTGATAAGGTGTCTTTCGCTGCTAAAGCAAAAGCTAAGCCCCCAATACCTAACGTAGAAGCAATTGCAGTAAGGCTAATTCCAAAATGATTTAAACCAAAGGCTAACACTAAAATAACAATTAATGCTTTTACAGATTGAACCCCTAGGTTATAGAGCTCCTTTCTCAGCTCTATATTCGATATAGAAAGCTTCTGTACCTGAACTAAAACGACACTATCAATAACTTTAAATATAAGCCAAATGATAATAATACTGTATATAACAAAGGTAAAATTATCTAAAACATTTCTGTAGTCCGTTTTATAGAAAAAAGCATATGCACTTAAATTTAAACCGAAAAAAACCAGCCAAACTCGTAGTGGTTTTCTTATTTCACGGTAGATTAACTCCTGTTGCTCAGAATTCTTTTCTATAATATGGTTTTCAACACACCAACTTGTACACTTAAAAACAAAAGGATAACTGTAATAAACCAGTAAAAAAATAAAAATTGAAATCAAAATACCACCAATATCAACCCTTAAGGGAGCCAATTTATAATTAGTAGACTGTACAAAATCAAAATGATTTATATATGAAATAGCTGATAATAAAGAAAACTCTTGAAACCAGTGAATTGAAGCTATTTTTCGTGGATTAATAATGACATACATTAAAATATCCTGATAACTGTTAATTGATTGCAAAAACTCCTGATAATTATTTTTTAAATCAATGATTACCCTGCTTTCACTCTCCATGTCCGGCAACTCAAGTTGGTTCTCAATTTTTAGACTTTCATCTAACAGTTCTCGTGATTCAGTTGAAATAAAGTCAATACTTTTATAGTTTTTTGATGATTCAATTAAAAATTTTAAATAACTTCTAATAGCTAGGTTTGTTTTATAGTGCTTTACTTTTATTTGATCACGTTTAACAGCAAGCTCATTGCCTTTTTTTTGATTAACCTGAATTCTGGATTCTAAAAACTCTATTTTATGCTCTCTATTAGAGGGTGTTATTTTAGAAACAAGCGTTAGTTTTAACTGTTCCATTAGCGCATCTAAAACATCAACCCTTCTATCTATTAGAGCATTAATTTTTTCTTCGTCACTAATCGCTAATAATTCGCCATTGATATTTTTCAATATATTGACTGAATCAATAATATCCTGTTGTTTCGAATACGTTGAAGAAAATGCAGGTAAATTTATTACTAACATTATTAAAAGAACAATTAACTTCATAAATATTATCTCGTTACAAAAAATAGGTATTTAAATTTTAATGTATAAAATCAACTAATATTCTCCAAATATGAACTTCATAATAGAAGAGAATGATAAAAAATAAACTCATATATGCAATACGGATTTTAGTATTGCTTTCACATTGAGCCAAAGCCATTGAGACTAACAACCAACCAAACCCAGCTACAGGAGCAACAGCATAGGTGGTAATACAAAATAGCATGAGTGAAAAGTCTCTTTTTCTATGCAAATAGCTACCAACTGGAGCCAAAAAACAACAAGCAACAGCCAGTTGATCAATTAAATTCCACCAAGTAGAAATTGTTACCAATAAATTAAACTCTAAAGAACTTGGGACAATGTTTTTATTAGTAGAAAATGATGAGAATTGATATTGATATTGACTTAACAAATCCTGAGCTTGATAAATTTGCTGAAAACTAACATTACCGAATAAAACAGTAAAATCTTCAAAACGATTATCTGTTAAAAATAGATACTGAAAAAATGTTCCGTCCAGATAATCTACAGACAGCATTTTTTGCACACTCGCTAGTAAAAAAACCAGCCCTATTAAGATTCTTCCATTATCGCCTATTATCATCCGAGCCTTTGCTGGATTACAACTCGCAATGAATAGAGTCAAGCACCATAATGCGAGTAGATAGGCATGATTATCAGCCATTGGCCACACATATAGCACTCTAAAACTTGTAAAAAAGGATAACATAAACCATATCAGTCGCTGTTTAAATCCATTAGCTAACAATAAAGCTAATGCAGAAATAAACAGGATGAATGGACGTGAAAAACTGTTACCTACCTGATTAAATAACAATGCAAGCAATGTGAAGTGAGCAGAGATTTCAAAAGCATCTTTGTGTAGATAATCATGAATTGCCTTAATCATATAAAATCACTCAACAAGTTTATGATCTAACTTATTTAGAAGATGAAAGGAAGGTATCAGCGTTTTTTCATGATAACGACTCCCCCAAACTTCAACACGCAAATGCGGAAAGCTATGTTGAGACAATCTTAGATAATTTTCTATCTCTAATGCTAACTCTTGTAAATTATTAATACTAGGAAGACTTCTTAGGCTTCTTGCAACGTTTGACAAGCTCTCAGGTATTTCGATTTGTTCTTTGATAATATTGTCTTCTAACGCATAAACCTTAATATACCTTGAAGGGCCATAATCAGTGGTGGAAAACATACCATATCCGCCTCCTAACCAGGGACTGAGGTTTGCTTGAATAACCCAATAGCAATGGTGTATTACAATGATTAAAAAAATAATAATGGGAAGATAACTAAATAACCCTTTTAACTTATCAAATGCCATGTCAATTAAGTCCTAGTGATATGAAACTTTAATAAAGAAAAATTGAAAAAGAAACATCGTTATTCTTATCTTTAAATATATTATCTCAAATTACATACACACTACTCAACACAGATTAAAATCAATACTGAATATATAAAGCATTGAATTCAACCTGAATCAGTGTCTTTAAAGTGACAAATACATTTACACGACTGATTTATAAGCATATAAATTGAAAAACAGGGCTTTTTATAAATTTCATCCACTCAGTGTGAAATGCAAAATTAAATTTCTCAAATGGGTTAATGATTAATAGCCCGTCCCAAATCATCCAGTGCTATTTTGATACCTAACAAATTTATGTATGCTGTCATGATGTCTCTGAGTAAGTTTAGGTCACCTAAGGAACCTTAAAAGAATGAACTTACCCACTTTAGAGCCTCAATGCCATTAAGTTAAGAGTAATACAATAAATGGGGCGCAGTGCTTTAGCCTGCCTTCGTAGCCTAAAATAGCAGGCTAAAGCACTGCGCCCCGATAAACTCATTCTTTATAGCCAAATTATAATGATTGGGTATAAATATTTTTATGAGATTCCTAACTCACTACTTTCTAGAATTTCCAATTGTAAATATTTTAAATTTACTTTTGGGTAAATAGTCAGTACCTTTTCGAGTCTATTAACAATATACGTAAGCGCTTATTGAATGATGAAAATGGTTTTGAAGTATGGTATAAAGCGGAAGTTACACCTTGGTTTCATTTAACTGCGGACTTGTAAATTATTGATACTGCCATTCGATGAACCTACGTTTAAAAGGCTACCAGCTGGTATTGTCGATGCAACGTTAGGTAATTTACCAAACGGTGAATCAGGATGGGTTATTGGTTTAAGGTCTGAAATAGAATTTTAACAACAATCACTTTAATTTAAAGTGATATAAGGAAAAAAAATGAAAAAAATTCCACTAATTATTTTACTTAGCTTAGTAGTTTCAGGCTGTGTATTTCACAGAGAACAAGTAGAAGATGATATTCAAGCATCACCTGCTGTGAATTGTTCTTCAGCAAGTAATGATTTAAAAATTCTTGAAGATGAGAAAGTTGGTCTTGTAGGGCAAATAGCTTCTGGAGTAACAATGGTCGCACCTGTAGGCTTAGTAGTAGGGATTTTAACAGGTACCATAGATACTAAATTCAGAGTTACTATTGGCGAATATAATGATATGTTAGATGCACGTATTGCCAAAATAAAAAGCACATGTGGGCTATAAATTCATAGGCATCTAAAATCACTGGAAGGAGCAATGCTGTTGACTTAAGTAACATTCAGCAGCAAGCCTTTGATATACAGAATAATTTATAGGGTCTTATTAATAAATTAAATATCTGTAATTCCTCATAAAAAACGCATCAAACTTTGCATAAACCCTGCATTAAAAACAAGTAATGGGTTAAATATGTATGTTTGCATGAATACCCCAGCCCAATCACAGTATTGGTTTTATGATCAACAGCCTGCCATAACCAACGCTGATTGCTTTTATTTCCTACAGAAGACCACTTTTTATCCATTCCAGATTCCACACAGACCTGTTTCAGCCAGGCTTCCCATAATTTTTATTGATCAAATGCATGGAAAAGAGGATTTATTAGCAGACCCATGGACAACCCTGCTGGTAGGTTTTTTTCAATTAGGATAATTACTCACTCACAACTGTGTCAGCTCTTATTGAAGATGCAAGCATAATTAAAGCCCATCCTCTAAAACCCACATCCACACTCAAAGAAAAAGCAAGAAACCATGGCTCCGATGTTGGCCAGCCAGACCATATCAGCATGCCTAAAACAATAGAAATTAAGCCTGTTATCCTACTTGACTTGGGATTGCGAATGGTTACGGCGGAGATTAGGACATTACGAAGAACGCCTTGAGTAAGCATATAGCCAGAAACTAAAAGAACTAAATCCTTTGGTTCACCATTAATACTAAACAATACAAGTAATCCAACAAAAACATCTAGCACTCCCCCCTGCATATTAAGCAAGTAACCTTGTATTGTCTTTGACATATAAGCATCTACACCACGCAATATACCCACCACAAAAACAATCATTCCAACAACTGGAATCCAAGAAAAGCTCTCACTCAACATTTGTACATTGGGAGCAATAACACACATTGTCGCGACTACTGCACCGAAAAAAAACATAGCAGAGCCTCTAAGGGTATACCATAAGGGCATAGATTTGAATTGCTTCAACTCAGAGGGTCTAGATAGTTTCATTTGTGATCCCTAGTTCGTAAAATTACAATCTAAAAAAGATAAGACTCTTCATCCAATACCAATAAGTTCGTCTGTTATTCCTTCTCCTGCTGGAGAAGGCAAGGATGAGGAGGTTTTAAAAAAACTTATTGTAATTGGTATAATTAGCGACAGATACATATTATTGTTTAGGTAATTTTCTTAATATGGATTATCTACTACAACATACACTGTCGCACCATTACGATAATACGGTCTGTAATAATAGCCTCCGACATGATAGTGGGACACACCATTGATAACAAATGAGGAATACCCAGTAGGTAAAACAGTCACAGTTGAACCTACAACTACCGTAGTTGATGCTGCACTCCCGATTGCTACTCCAACTGCAACACCTGCGACTGCTGCTCCTGCAACGGCTGCACTATTACCATAATAGCCACCACCGTAATAGCCACCATAATAACCACCGTAGTAACCCCCTCTATAATAATGGTCTTCAGCATATTCCATACGTTCGTTTTGCCTATTTTTAGCATAACTTTGCCTATCGTCCCTGCTATTTGACCTGTAATTTTGTCTATCTTCCCTTGCCTGATTATTATGGTTTTGCCAGTCTTCCCTATTAGAATTATCCTTATTTAGTTTTTTTCCAGATTGTTGATACCGAGATTTGGCTTGCTGGCTATATTGTTGCTTATTCTTGTTAAAATTGTCTTTGTTGAAGTTATTTTTATTTATCGTTCTGCCAGATTGCTGATATCGGTTTTTTGCCTGTTGACCATATTGCTGTTTATTTTTATTAAAACTACCTTGCCGATTATTTCCAAAAGATTGTTGCCTAGAACTTTTACTGCTTCTATTTCCAAAACTTCTACCTCGGCTACTCCCTTTGGAATATCGAAGGCTACCGGAGCTACTTCTATTAGAGCTACGACTGCCAGATCTACTCCTATTAGAACTGCGACCACCACCGCTAGATCTGCTGCCACTTGAAGATCTATTACCGCCAAAACTTCTAGCAGAAACATCTTCTATTATTGTGACAAAAAAAACTGAAACCATGAATGCTACTGAAAAAATCACATTCATCTTATGCAATAAAGGCTTTAATGTGCAATAAAGCTTGTTTATTTTAATCATATTAATACCTCTTTATTTAAGATTTATCTGCTTGAATAAATTCAATCTCAGTCATATCTTTTGATGGTTTAAAATTAAAACCCTCTGCTTTCAGACTAGGGGCTAAATTCCAATTTTGGAAAAAAGCAATAAATTGAGGTTCACCCATTTTGTTTTTGTAATTAATAACGAACTTGACTGGGCTAGGTTGCCCCTCTGCATTAATCCAAATTTGCCAATCAACGTTATCTTGAGTAAAGGCTAAATGATGCGCTTTTATTCCGTTAACTTCCGTTAAGGCAACATACAGCCCAGTTTTAATATTTTCTGTGAGTATGGCATTAATGTCAGCAAATAAAAAATCAGCTAATGGCATTGATACACCATACTTTTCCATTACGAAATCCAAAGTATCTTCAATATTATCAGGGACTTCAGCTGTTGCATAAAAATTGTTTTTTAGATCCAGTAACGTTAAGACCTTACCGTCATAAAATATATTTTTATGTTTTGCCCCACTACTCACCTTGCCCAATAATCTATTAGGCCTTTTAATATCCACATGAACTTTTGAATCATATTGCAATTTTTGCCCGCTAAGTAACACTTGCTCTTTTAGCGTTAAAGCATCAAAGGAAAACTGTTTAGATGATCCAATTAAATCACCCATAGCTTTCAATAATTTAATTGCTTTTGGATCGACTTCCGCTAGACCTTTAATATTTTGTTGACCATTTTCAGACACAAGTTCAGGCTCTTCAACACTCTTTAAGCTTAGAGACGCATCACTTTCCTTCACATCCGAACTCACACAAGCCGTTAATGAGAAAATCATAATAGAAGCAGTAAAAAGTTTTTTCATCCTGTCTTTCTCCTGAATATTTTATATAAAATTAAATTAGACGTACATGCTTAACATGTACTTTATTTATAACTATTTATTGTTTTCTTTACTGCCAATATACTTCGCGCGGTTATGGATACGGAATTTATAAGCTGCTGATTTTTGTCAATAGCAAGGCGCTGAAATAGGCGCATAGCAAGCTACGAAACTGTTTCAGCAACGCAGCTATTGGCAAAAACTCAGCGGTTATAAATCCGCAGTCGTGACCGCGCGAAGTATATATTCAGTAACTTTATAGTTGGTTAAGAAAATTTATCGATCGTTTGACCGATTTTGTCAGTAGCAGAAAAAAACAAAGTTGATTTAATGTAGTAATCTGTAGCTTGATTAGACAATGCTACAAATTGATTTTCACTCTCACTGCTTGAGGATGGGCTGCTATATGTAGGCGTTTCCGGTGGTGGATTATTATTAAAAGTATCTAATGCAAATTGTGCAGTATCATATGCGAGTTTTGTGGAATATAAATCAACAGCTGTTTTACGAACATCCCCACTGTCTAAATCACTATTAGATATGGCATCCTTTATCAATAGTGATTTTACAGGGCCAGGACCTGATTTAGGGTTGCCTATCGCATTATTTAGGGTGTTCTTTAGTAATCTAGCTTCAAGCTTATTAACCGCTTGCTCTCGAGTCACCGTAGTATCAACTTCGTTTTTTGGAGTAGCAATATTAACCGTAACTAAATTAGCAGATCTATCTCCACTACTTACATTATTAGAATCTGGGGTTACTGTTATGGATAGAGCTGGTTCTTGTTTGCTTTTTGTAGATGTACCCAGGGGTAAAAGAACATTAGAATTAATAGAGTTAATCATAATATACCTCGCTTATCTCTAGAGAACAGATTCAGTATAGCACTTCCAATACTACTTCATTAGCACTAATAAAACTCCCCGCCGCAAGCGGTCGGGGAATAAACCACCAAGATTTAGGAATCAAGGCAATAGTTTAAACATCTCTCTGATTGTATAATCCAAACGCTCACGCACAACTTCGTCAGTCACATTTTTCTGGATATCGGCTACAGCCTCTCCTAGCCAAACTACCTGACCAGAAGCCACATCAACCAAGGCAACAATTAAAGCGCCTTTAGGGATTTTTTTATTTAATTTTAGCTTGGTATCAGGGTCTAATTGCAGTTCCTGATGTTCCATATCAATTCCTATAAAAAAACTCACCGCCAAATCAGGTGTGCCGCTGGTACTATATATTTCTCGCCCGCGTAATTCACGATCTATTAGAAATTTAATGTCACCGGCTATATCTAACTTAGGCGGTTGCCATGTTTTGTTTGGATCCTTCAGAACCCCATGTGCACTCAACCAATCATAGGTTTTGTAATTGCTCAATGTTACATTAGGAATCAGCTCTGCCTCAACCTGTATATCCTTAGTCACCGTGGCACAACCCGATAACAAACTCAACAATACGGCTAAAACCACAAGATAATATTTTTGCATAACTCAGTTCCTTATAATTTAATTAATCAGTGTTATTTTACGGTATAACCTCTACCTTCAAGACAGGCAGAGTAGGCTCGATCATAATTCCTTCGAGCGGCATTATAATTTTGCTGAACCTGTTGGTTTGCCTGATTATTCTGTCGCTGACTATCTCTTCTACGCATTCCTCCAAGCAAACCGCCTGATGCAGCTCCTATAGCGGCTCCTTTTCCTGCATCACCCGCTATCGCACCTACCACAGCACCTAATGCAGCCCCCCGAACACCACCTCTTAATAAACCACCTTGCTGGCTTTGTTGTGCGGCGGCAGGTGCAGATGCCTGCATAGGATCAAAACCACTATTATTTTTTGCCCAGCCGTAACATTGATATTTATCTGAATCCATTTGTTGATAACTTTGCCCTTGTGCAGGATAAATCATAAAATCCTGAGCTAGTACAGTTCCACTAACCAGTAATGATAAGTACAATAGCATTGCAACTTTCTTTGTCTTTTTCATATTTCCTAACCCTCTAAGATTATTTAGATTAAATTCAATTTTTATACATTATTTCTAGATTGGTTGCTTATATGGATAGAGACTAATCCAGCAACCAGTATAGCTATATAAAACTGACCGAAAATTGCTTCCATATATACCAAAGATCTTGCTGTTGCAGACAAAGGGACTATATCGCCATAACCTAGCGTCGTAAGTGTAACAAAACTATAGTAAACAAAGTCATGCAATTGCATATGTGTATCAATAGCCAGATTCCCTTTAAAGGAACCTGGCATAACTATATTGATAAAATAATATGCAAAAGACCAAATAATTCCAAGCAATAAATAAACACAAACTGCGCCTGCCAAATTATGCAAATTAACCTTGTCAGAAAAAACAACCTGTTGTAGCGCAATACTTATTACAAGTAATAAAAATAGAAAATCAGCAAAAAGTGATAAACATAAATAAAGCTGGCTGTCTTTTAAAAGGGCAAGAGAGCTGAAGACAACACCACAAAGAACAAAAGCAATACCAGATAAAAACCACTTTTTAGATTCTTTTAAGCTCAGTATTGAAAAAATAAGAGTCGTCGAAAAAGCCAAATGTCCAATCAACCAGTTTCTTGTCCCATAAATATCGGTGATAACGGGTAATATAATCAATAAAATTAATAATGCTGGTAACAGAAAGAAAAAGTTATTTTGTTTAGTTTGTGTGGTTTTTTCAATTATCATGGCTAAAGTCCATTGTCCTTACAATGCAAAACAAAACAAAAGGTAATGAAGCGAGTATTATCAGACTACATCCGGTTGTTTTTTTAATGCTGATGCTAACACTATCAATGCCCAGCCTCTAAAACTAATATCAACACTCAATGAAAAAGCCAAAAACCATGCAGCAGATGTTGGCCAATCACCCCAAATCAACATTCCAAATATAATAGAAATAATCCCCGTTATTCTGTTTGACATTGGGTTCGGTACATTAGCGATAGATAAAATAATATTTCGGTATATTCCTTGAGTCACCAAATACCCGACAAGTAATAAGTGTAAATCCTCTGGAATCCCATTTACAGCAAAAAGCACTAACAGTCCTACAACAACGTCAAGTACTCCACCCTGCATATTAACCAAAAATCCTTGGGCAGTTACCGTATAAAACGCATCAATACACCTTAAGACTCCTACGACTGTAACCACCATACCAAGTAAAGGTAGCCATGAAAAGTTTTCACCCAGCATATAAACCTCAGGCGCAACAATACATAAACATGCAACCGTAGCACCCACTAAGACCATAACGACACCCCGAATCTTGTACCAAATTGGGCTGGATGTATATTGTTTTAACTCTATATTTTTTGATTCTGTCATTATCTTAGCTATTATTTTCTATGAGAAATGTAGTAATTCACCTTGTTTATCAAAGGCTAAATATTTTGATAAATCACCGCCACTCTGAACTGTTTTTACCATCATTTTAAGTGGCTCTTCAGCTTGTTCTGCAGTGGGAGATATGCCATTAATACCACCAAGACAAGCAATTAAAACGATACTCCACTCTTGTTCCATCTGTTTGGACTCTTCAACCAAATCTGCAAAATCTGTTAATTCAGCTAAATCTTTGTCCACACACATAATTGCCTGTAGCTCACCACCTTGCCCAGATTGAAAGCTTTCCTTATCTTCATCGTTATGATCATCAGGCAAAGCAACTTGTAGGAATACAAATAAAAATCGTTGAGGGTCATCCTGTAACCTGCCAACAGTTAATAGGCTCTTATAGTCAGTTATATCAATCATGCTTTATTATTAGTTTCTGTTATTAATTGTTCAATCGATTCTACAGCCAGCTTGGCTGCATCATATTTTGCAAAGTCAGTTTGTAATCTCTTTGCCTTGTCTTTAAAGCTAGGGTTATGCAAGAGTTTATCTACAGCCATTTTAATCTCAGATACTGAAGGGTTCTGTTTTCTAAGGTTAATCCCTGCCCCTGCATTTTCAACTCTTGCTGCAACTTCCATTTTCTCTTCTGTTGCACCAGCAATAATTAAAGGTACACCATGAGCAAGTGCATTTTGAACAGCTCCAAACCCACCATTTGAAATCATTATATCAATATGAGGTAATAAATTACCGAAAGGAATAAATTTTTCTGCATACATATTTGCAGGCAAGTTATTTAATTGTCCCGGTTCAACAGGGACAATGATTACCTTAACCGCTGCATTTTTTAATGCTTCAATAACAGGGTTAATAAGGTCATCCAGATTCTTAGACACTGTTCCTTGATTTAATAAAATAACGGGGATGTCACTATTAATATCAGCCCACCAATTAGGTTCTTTAAAATTAGCTATTGGGTCAATAAGAACAGGGCCTATAAATTTTAAATTATCAGGCATTTCCTCCCTGACATATTCAAAGGAAGGGGTTGATATATGTAAAACTAGGTTAGGAATATCAAAGCCTTTGCTAAAAAAAGATTGATCAAAAAGAGTTAAACCCTGTTTTGTTCTTATTTCATTAACATGCTTTTGCACATCTTTAAATAGTAGTTTTTCAAATAGCTTTTTTAATAGATTGTTTCTAAGTTTCAGTAACAATGTATTTCCAGGCAATAAACCTAAACCAAAAGGTGCAATGTTTTTTGCTGGTAAACTTAAAGGTAGTATTGATAATCTTATACTAGGAGGCCCACCTAATTCTGTTATCCAATTTCCTGCAACCATAAATGTATCACTCATAATTACATCTGCTGGAAATGCTTTTAATTCTTGTTGTAGTAACTCTAGAACATCAGGTACCTGATCAAACATAATATGTTTTAAATAATATTTGATCTGAGACAGCCCTTTTTTATTTTTTAATTCTGGGAAAAAATCATAAACCTCAGCATCCTTTGGATCCCATTTATTGGGCAAGGGATGAAAAATAGCCCCCATTTTTTCGACTCGCTGTTTAAAGCTTTGTCCTGTAATACAAATAATCTCATGTTCCCTTTCGATCAACTTTTTAATGATAGGAACAAAGGGATTAAAATGCCCATCAACAGGCTCAATCAAAATTATTATTTTGCTCATTATTCAATCAACTCCAACCATTTTTTAGCATTGTAACCTGATTAATCCTTTATCATCGGTATTCTCCTGTCATGAAACTAAGTTCACTATAAAGAGTTAATCAAACTTGCTATACTGCGCGCATAATTTTATGGAGTCTAAATAATATGTCAGAATTTAATAACGTTACTATTATCAAAAAAGCCAATGTTTATTTTGATGGTAATGTCAGCAGCCGTACAGTCAACTTTGCTGATGGCACAAGTAAAACCCTTGGATTTATGTTGCCAGGTGAATATACTTTTAATACGGCTGATAAGGAATTGATGGAAATTTTAGAAGGTAATCTTCAAGTATTATTGCCAGAAACAACTGAATGGCAAACAATAAAAGGGGGCGAGTCTTTTAACGTGCCTGCTAATGCTAGATTTACAGTAAAAGTACAAACGCCAACGGATTATTGTTGTTCTTTTATTAAATAATAACAACCATCCCCAATGTCATTAAGTTAAGCTTTTGTAGCCTTGATGAAACAAAGTGGAATCAAGGTTTATCTAAGATTTTCCTTGATTTCGTTTCACTACATCAAGGCTACTTGCTTTATTCAATATGGGGATATACCTCACTCTCTTTTTGGACTGATTTAACATGGAAAAAATAGCTATTTTTGTTGATGTTCAAAATATTTATTACACTACTCGACAGCAATTTAATCAACAGTTTAACTACCGAGCCTTTTGGACTAAAGCAACAGCCAATAAGGAAGTTGTTGCAGCTTATGCTTATGCCATTGATCGAGGTGATGCTAAACAACGTGGTTTTCAAAATGCCCTTAAAAACATTGGTTTTCAGATTAAATTAAAACCTTATATTCAACGTAAAGATGGCTCAGCTAAAGGTGATTGGGATGTTGGTATTACCTTAGATGCAATAGAACTTGCGGCCACTGTTGATAAAGTGATTTTATTATCAGGTGATGGTGATTTTGATTTATTGCTACACAAAGCACGTGAAGCTTATCAAACAAAAAGTGTTGTTTATGGTGTAAATGCTTTAACTGCACCCAGCTTAATTAATGCATCTGATCAGTTTATTGCTATTAGTCACGATTTACTGATGTAATACATAACTATCAAAGCTATAGTCAGCTAAACTGACTATTCTAACAACCACTATTCATAATCCATCATGCGCTTTATTCATACAGCCGACTGGCATTTAGGACGTATCTTTCATAATGTTTCATTATTGGAAGATCAAAAATATATCCTGAAGCAACTTGTTAATATTATTGAACAGAATAAACCTGATGCGGTCATTATTGCAGGTGATGTTTATGACAAAGCCATTCCATCTGAAGGTGCAGTTACTTTACTAGCAGAGTTTATCAACCAAGTTGCTGGTTTATTAAATATACCAATCATCATTATTAGTGGAAACCATGATAGTGGCACACGTTTAAGTTTCGCCTCTTTCATTTTAGAAAAGGCCAATGTACATATTATTGGCAAAACTAACTTAGATACCACAGCAATTATTTTAAATGATGAATTTGGAGAAGTTTACTTCTACCCTCTTCCCTATTTATCGCCACTTGCCGCAAGGTCTTTATATCAAGATGCCGAAATAAAATCGCATCAAGATGTTATTAAGCGCCAAGTTAGTTGTATTGCACATGAGCATCCCAAAGATAAACGTAGTGTATTAATAATGCATGAGTTTGTTATTGGCGCAGAGGAAAGTGAATCAGAGCGACAATTAAGTGTTGGCGGAACTTCATCCATTGAATCAGGGATTCTGCAACAATTTGATTATGTTGCTATGGGGCATATTCATAGCCCTCAAGCAATAGGGAATGATTTTATCCGTTATTCAGGTTCTCTATTAAAATACAGTTTTAGTGAGGTTAAGCATAATAAAGGCATTACAGAAATTTCCCTTGATGCTAATGGTTTTAGCTCTTGCCAACACATCAGTTTAAAACCATTACGTGATATGAGAGTTATTTCTGGCACATTGGATGATATTTTAAATAATGCAGTATTAGATCCTAATGTTGATGATTTTCTTTGTGTCGAATTATTAGATAAAGGCGAACTTTTTGATCCCATGCGCCAATTACAAGAGCGTTATCCTAATACTCTAGAAATACGACGTGTTAGCCAATCAAGTGCTAAAGATATAAATACACAAAGTTTTAAAGACTTACATAAACAAAATGTACCCGAATTATTTGATGCCTTTTATCAACATGTTTGTAGTGAACCACTCGATGAAACTCAAACTGAATTTGTTAAATCTATCGTTGAACAACTAGATCACTCAGGTACAGGAGTTAATTAATGCGTCCACTACATTTAACCATCAGCGCTTTTGGGCCTTATCCTACACAGCAAGTTTTTGATTTTCAATTGCTAGGTGAGCATAATTTATTTTTAATTAGTGGTGATATTGGGGCTGGTAAAACCACTATTTTTGATGCCATTTGTTGTGCTTTATATGGTGAAACATCTGGTGGAGAAAGAACCGTAGAAGATATGCGTTCTCACCATGCTTCAGCAAATACCGTCACAGAAATCACTTTAGACTTTTCTATTCAGGGCGCACTATATCGTGCCTGGTTTTCCCCCAAACAACAGGTTCCAAAAAAGAAAGGGACGGGGTTTACTACTCAACCCGTACATTCTGCTCTGTACCAAATAGATGATGTTGAACAAAGTACTGAACAAGCTGTTTTGGTTTGTGAAAGTATTAGAAGAACAAAACCAGAAATTGAAGGTTTAATAGGCTTTAATGTAAATCAATTTCGCCAAGTAGTTATGCTGGCTCAAGGTAAATTTAGAGAGTTATTAACTGCTAATTCAAGCGATAGAGAGGAAATTTTAAAAACCTTGGTTGATACCGAGTTTTTATCTCGATTTGAACGAAAACTTAAAACACTTGAGTCAGAACTTAAACAAAAAGTGACTGATCTAGAATCACAAATTAAAGGCTTATTAAAAAGTGAAGGTGTTGATTTTTTTGAAGAACTTTTACCTCAACAACAAGAAATCAATCAACAACGCGTTGAAATAAATACTAAAATTATAGATGCAGAGTCTATTCGTTTAAAAGCTGAAATAGATTTAAATCTAGCTATTAGTACCAACAAATTATTTGCACAACAGAAGCAACTGCTTAATGATCAGCAACAGTTGATAGATCAAAAAGACAAGTTTGATGCCTTAGACTTAGCCTTAAAAACACATACAAAAGCAGAAATACTTTGGCCTGATTTCCGTATTTATGAAGAAGCTAGTAAAGCATTAAATCAGATTACGGTTACATTAGAAGATGCTAAAAAAAACCAACAACAATTTAAGTTACTAGCGAATAATACCGCAACTAATTTAGCCGCTTTAGAATCTGAAAAACAACAGCAAGAACAAAGAAAGCAACAGTTGCACGAACTAAAACTGAGTAATGAAACTTTAACCTCTTTATCCATTAATAGAGAAAAATTAAAGCAAGCCAATACTTTATTAATCAACTCAGAAAAAAAAGTTTTATTAAACGAACAAAAATCTAAAGATTACCAGCATCAATTAGAATCTAATGAAATTGAAATAAATACACTCAACCATTGTGAAGCAACTGCCATAGAAATTCAGCATCAGTTAAAGCAAAGAAAAGAACAACAAAAGCACTTATATCGAATTGAAGAAACTGTTACTAATCAGCTTAAAGCTGAAAACATTGAAAAAACATTACAACAGCAACTAGCTCAACAAAATAAAACAGTACAAGATACTGAGCTTTCTTTACAACAACTTGAAGATGAACGCCTACAAGATATGGCCTCTCATCTAGCAAAACAATTATCCCCAGACTCTCCCTGCGTTGTTTGTGGAAGTAATGAGCACCCTCACCCAGCTACTCCTCCTCAACATATTCCATCTAATGAAGTAATTGATAAAGCAAAGCAACAATTGCATGCCGAAAAAGAGGCATTACTTAAAGCTCAAGAAAAGTCAGATAAACAGCAACATCAACTTACCGCTATTAATAGCACCCTAGCTGAATTAAAGCGCAATATTTTAACAGATGAGCTTACTATAGAAGTTTGTAACAAAGACATTACAGCATTAGAACAGCAACTAGATTCTACAAACCTTCAATTAAAGCAAAAGCAAACACTGTTACAACAGCAAAATAAGATTAAACAATCACTAAAAGGTATTGAAGATGATTTACAGACCCTTCATTCTCAACTGAAAGATCATCAAGGCCAAGTTAATACCTTAGAAGGACAAATAAATAACCAATTAGCGAGTATCCCTAGTCAATTTCAACAGTTTACAAATCTTAACCAACAAATAGATCAGTTAAATAAAGTTATCTTAGATTTTGATCAACAACTAGAATCATTATCAATTAAAAATAAATCGGCTCAACAACAGTTGAATACCGCCGTGGGGGTTTTACAAAACACCAACAAACAACAACAAATATTGACTGAGGACTTTAACAGTAAACAACATAGTTTCCAGCTAGCAATTGAGCAATCAATTTTTACAGATATATCTGCACTAAAATCTGCCCGTCTTGCAGAACATGAACTTAAAATCTATAGCGAACAATACGAAAACTATCAGCAACAAAGTTTAAAAGTTGAAGCACAACTTCAAGAGTTATCGCCTCAGTTAACTGATAAACTGCAATCAGAAATAGAACCACTTGAAGAGCAATATAAACAAGCCCAAGACTTAAAAAGTGATCACCTTAAACAAAAAGGACAACTAGATCAACGCTTTATTGTTTTAGAAAATATCATCAAGAAAATTAGTACTGAAATAGCTAATTTAAAGTTAGCAACAGATAAATTTCAGCAAACTAGTCACCTGTCTAAAATTGCTAATGGCACGGGTTATCAGGGCAGTAAACTTAGTTTTAGTCGCTTCTTATTAGGGCGTTTATTAGATGAGATTTTACAAGCAGCCTCTAGTCGTTTAGATATTATGAGTGAAGGCCGTTATCAGTTGACCCGAAAGTTAGACCAATCTAATAAGCAATCTGCATTCGGTTTAGATATAGAGCTAATTGATGCTTATACAGGGCAAAAAAGACCCGTCAACACCTTTTCTGGTGGGGAAGGTTTTTTAGCCTCATTAGCCCTTGCTTTGGGGCTTAGTGAAGTGGTTCAGAATAATGCTGGGGGGATTTATCTAGATACCTTATTTATAGATGAAGGTTTTGGATCATTAAATGATGAAGCTTTAGAACAAGCCATTAATGTTTTAACAACTCTTAGTGGCAATGGTCGCCTTGTTGCCGTCATTAGTCACGTTAATGAATTAAAAGAACGTATAGATGCTCAGCTTGTCATTTCAAAAACATCTAAAGGTAGTTCGGCTAAATTTATTGTTTGATTAAATACATAATTTATAGCTCCGATTAGCAGTAGCGTAGAATAAATTAACCCTTTGATTTTATCTTCTTTTTAGAGGTTTTATATACCGAAATGGACAAACCAAACATTCATTTTGCCAAAGAATTGGCTGAGCTATTAAAACCATTTGAGCAATCATTAGAGCAACTAAACGTACAAAAACTAAAGCTAATCATCCATGCTGGCACACCAAAAACAGGAACAACGAGCTTACAAAGCTATCTAGATAAAAAACAACGAAAGCTCCGAACAAAAGGGATTCTTTACCCACATAATCTTGAAAAATTACAAAACCCCAACGCACCAAAACATCAATGGTTTGAGAAGAACTTAGTTACAGCAAACGTGGAAAGCTTTCTGGAAAACTTTAAGAATATCATCTCGCAAGTTAAAACAGACACTCACACTATTATCCTGTCATCTGAAGGTATTTATAATTACTGGTGGGATTTTCCTGACCAATCAAAGGATATTTTATCTGAGCTGGGTAAACTTTTTGATATTGATGTATGGGTATGGTTTCGTGAACCACTGCTATTTATAGAAAGCTATTACAAACAATGCATTCGCAATCCTCAAGTCAAAAATAACCCGTGTTATGGTAAAGACTTATCCTTTGCTGAAATGTTAAAAATTGAATGGTTTTCTCAACATTTAAACTATCAAGGCTTTGTCTCTGAATGCCAAATATTGTTTGGTAAAAATAACGTTTCAGTATTTAACTACCAAGGTGATGTGGTACAAGAAGTCATTCAGAAATTAGGTCTAGCAACGCCCCATGATAATCCGACCCCTAGACAAAATAAAAGCTTAAACGGTGCTTCGATAGAATTACTAAGAACGATAAACTACTATGATATTAAAGCAAAAGACAAAGAACGTTTAATCCCTCATTTAAAAGAAATCAATGACATTCTTGAGAGTTATGCAAATGATTCACTGATTGATGAAGAATCTAGAAAAAAAGTCATTAAGATATCTAATGCCTATGGTCATTATCCTTATTCATCATCAATCCACTCATAAAACTCAGTCAAAGCTGGGTCACATTTACTGCATGTTGATCCACAGCCTGGCCCTACAGGTAATTGACGCAGCTTTCCCTTGCTGATCCACTTAGCTAACATACCTCTTAAAGCATCAGCATCAATATCAAAATGAATAACTAGTTCATTGAGCGTGACTCTTTTTTTTTCTTTTAGATAACTTCTAAGTTCAGATAAAATCATTGCTGATCTCGGGTTTTAGAGTTTTTGATTGCAAATACTTCCCAATCCCCCACAAACCAATTAAAACAACTATAAAGGCAACAATTAACCCCACAATCCATTGAAAAGAATAGTCAGGGTGTTGTGAGTAAGTCATTGCTTGGTAAAAGATAGTAGCTGTCAAATAGGCTAAGCCAGTAGTCCAAAATACTACAAACACTGTCCACGTTACATTGGTTTCTCTATATATTGCTGTTGTTGCGGCTACACAAGGCGCATAAAGCAATATAAACAACAAATAAGCAAATGCCCCAGCCTTGCCATCAAAACTACCTTGCATGGCTACAAAAGTACCTGTAGATACATCTTGGTCACTAGCTGCCGTATCTAGGTCAGATAAGTCACCAACATTTAATCCTAATGGATCAAGAATATTATCTGCAACAGCGATTAAGTTTTCGGGGATGGTAGCAAGAGCATCAGCAAGTGCTTGTTGTAAATCAAACTCATCTTCACTTTCAGTACCTGTGGAATTATTTAACTCTGCTTTCTGGCTGTATAGAGCATTTAACGTTCCTACTACCGCCTCTTTAGCCAAAACACCTGTAAAAATACCAACAGTTGCTGGCCAGTTATCATCTCTAATTCCCATAGGTTTAAATGCAGGTGTTAATGATCTTCCAATTTCGCTTAATACTGACTTTTGACTATTTTCTTGCCCAAAGCTTCCATCTGTTCCTAAAGCATTTAGAAAATTTAGCACTAAAACCATTGGGACAATAACTTTACCGGCATTAAATATGAAAGACTTTAATCTATCCCATGTTTTAAAATATACCCCTTTAACAGTCGGCATATGATAAGTCGGCAACTCCATAATAAAGGGAGTTGCCTCACCTTTAAAAAGTGTGTGACGCATAATTAAGCCAGTTAAAACCGCGACAACAATTCCTAATAAATACAGTCCAAAAACTAAATTTTGACCACCTACTGGGAAAAATGCAGCTGCAAATAATGCATATACAGGTAATCTAGCCCCACATGACATAAAGGGGTTCATTAAATTAGTTAATATTCTATCGCGTTGATTATCGAGTGTTCTTGTAGCCATAATAGCGGGAACATTACAGCCAAACCCTACTATCATTGGTACAAATGATTTACCCGGTAAACCAATCAATAACATAAACCTATCCATCACAAAAGCAGCTCTAGACATATACCCAGAGTCTTCTAGTGCTGATAAGAACATGAATAAAAACCCAACAATAGGGATAAAGGTAGCAACAACTTGAATGCCACCCCCTACCCCATTTGCTAATAAAACAACCAACCATTCTGGTAGTTCTATAGCTGTTAGTACTAATGCAAATCCATCAACAAAAATAGCGGCAAAGGCTTGGTCAAAAAAATCAATAAATGCACTACCTATATTGATAGTAAACATAAACATGATATACATAACCAATAGGAAAATAGGTATTCCAAGAAAACGATTTAGAACGACCTGGTCAATTTTATCTGATGTACCTCTAGATACTTCGCTTAATCGACAAACTGTTTCTTTGGTCAATTCATGTACAAACGAATATCTAGCATCTGCAGCCAATATATCAATTTCATCGTTAGTTTCATTTTCAACAGCTAACTGTAATGCAGAAACTTGCTGATTTAATTCATTACCAGCAATTTTAATAGCTAAAGTATCATCTTCTAATAACCTTAATGCTAACCAACGTAAATCACAGTTGTTTTCATTAGCCTGATTAGTAAGTAATGGCATTAATTCATTAACCGCTGACTCTAACGGTAAGACATAGTCAATATCCAGTGCAGGAACTGGATTATCAGAAACAGCTTTATCAATGACTGTTTGTAACTGATTTAATCCCTTTTTACTCGATGCTGTTATTGGAAGTACTGGGCAGCCTAGTTTCTTAGATAGAATTTCACAATCAATTTTAATGCCTCGTTGCTTAACGATATCCATCATATTAAGCACTAAAATCATCGGAACCCGCATCTCAATAAGTTGAGAGCTTAAATAAAGATTTCTTTCAATATTTGATGCGTCGACAATATTGATAATTAGGTCTGCCTGTTTTGAGGCAACATAGTCTCTAGCTACTTTTTCATCTAAAGAGACTTGCTCATCTGCAGCTTCTAATGAATATGTTCCAGGAAGATCAACAACATTAATACATTTACCAATAAAATGATATTGTCCTGTTTTCTGTTCAACAGTAACACCAGGCCAATTACCAACATGTTGATTAGACCCTGTTAATAAATTAAATAAAGTTGTTTTTCCACAGTTTGGGTTGCCGACAACACCAATAGTATAATCACTCATAATTTATCAATAAGTAAAACAGATGCTTCATTTTTTCGTAAGGTCAATGAAAACCCCCTAATCTTAATTTCCACTGGATCACCTAAAGGAGCAAACCGAGTAATGGTAAATTCTGTACCTGGCGTTAAACCCATTGCCAATAGTCGTTTACGATAGGCTTTGCCGGTCTTATCAAATCCAACAATTTTCCCCTGATCGCCAACAGTAAGTGATTTTAATTTAATTGACATAGTCACAAGGCTCTAAAAGAGACTTAAATTTAGCAAGGTTATAATTGATAATAATTCTCATTTGCAAAATATACCATATTTATCCTTCTGCTTAAAGAGTTTTTAGGAAGTTAAGTTAATAGCGCGACTTGATTCACTTTTCTTTAATTTAAGGGGTAAAAAATAACTTTATAAAATAGAACGAAAGACAAAAATAAATTGTTATTTATTTTTTAAGGACCGGTTCAATCGCTTATCTAATTGTGCGTAATCTGATTTCATTTTTACAATTTTAAGAAATGAGACAAGCAATCCGATCAAAATACCGGCAAAAAGTTCAATGGTAAGCGCAACAGTTAAAGGGATTTCTAGGGAGGTAAAGCCGAGGTGTATTTGTACTAAATGAAAATTTAGCAACGAAAAAATCAACGCAATAATAAAAACAACAGAAAATAGCAGTATTAGAATTATTTTCATTATATGTCTTGTTAATGCGTTGAGTAGTTAATCTATGATTTTGAACTTTTCACGAGACTCATCTACACGATCTCTAAGTTCTTTTCCGGGTTTAAAATGAGGAACATATTTAGCTGTTAAAGAAACAGCTTCACCTGTCTTTGGGTTTCTACCCATACGAGGAGCACGATGATGTAAAGAAAAGCTACCAAAACCTCTGATCTCAATTCTATCACCTGTCGACAATGTCTCGCTCATTTGTTCTATAACACAATTAACAGCCAGTTCCACATCTTTAAATGCTAAATGCGGCAGCTGCCCTGCTAAAGCTTCAATTAATTCTGATTTTGTCACATTCAATCCTGAAAATAAAAAAGGGGATGCTCTACAGCATCCCCTTAAAGACTATCTATTTTTCTAATTGCTTGAAGATATCTCCAAGTGTAGCAGAACCAGAACCAGCTTGAGAGCCGTATTCTTTCATAGTTGATGACTCTTCATCATTGTCTTTAGCTTTTATTGATAATGAAATAGACTTAGTTTTCTTATCAACTCCAATGAATTTAGCTTCAATTTCTGCGCCAACTGTCAATAGAGTGCTTGCATCTTCTACACGATCACGTTGAATCTCAGAAGCTCTTAAGTAACCTTCAATGTTTTCTGAAAGTTCAATGACAGCACCTTTTGCATCAACAGACTTAACGATACCTTTAACCAAGCTACCTTTTTCATTTAGACCAATGTAGTTTTGGAATGGGTCTTGTTCTAATTGTTTAATACCTAAAGAGATACGTTCACGCTCAGAATCAACCGCTAGAATGATAGTTTCAACTTCGTCACCACGTTTGTAGTTACGGATCGCTTCTTTATCAGCTTCGTTCCAAGTAATATCAGAAGTATGAACCAAACCATCAATACCACCTTCAAGACCGATGAATACACCGAAATCAGTGATAGATTTGATTTTTCCAGAAATTTTGTCGCCTTTGTTATGAGTTGCTGCGAACTCATCCCAAGGATTAGTACGACATTGTTTCATACCTAGAGAAATACGACGACGTTCTTCGTCAATTTCAAGAACCATTACTTCAACTTCATCACCTAATTGAACAACTTTAGATGGGTTAACGTTTTTGTTAGTCCAGTCCATTTCAGAAACGTGAACTAAACCTTCAACGCCTTCTTCAATTTCTACGAAACAACCGTAATCAGTTAAGTTATTTACTTTACCTTTTACACGTGTTGCAGCTGGGTAACGCTCTGCAATTTCTTTCCATGGATCTTCACCCATTTGTTTCATACCTAATGAAACACGTGTTTTCTCTTTATCGAATTTAAGAACTTTAACTTCGATTTCTTGACCAATTTCAACACACTCAGAAGGGTGACGAATACGTCTCCATGCCATATCAGTGATATGTAACAGACCATCAATACCACCTAAGTCGATAAATGCACCGTAATCAGTTAAGTTCTTAACGATACCTTTAACTACTGCACCATCTTCAAGAGTTTTCATTAACTCTTCTCTTTCTGCACTGTATTCTTTTTCTACTACAGCACGACGAGATAGAACAACGTTGTTACGTTTTTGGTCAATTTTGATGACTTTAAATTCTAGATCACGACCTTCTAAGAAAGTAGTATCTCTAATTGGACGGACATCAACTAATGAACCTGGTAAGAAGGCACGTAATGCACCAACCGCAACAGTAAAACCGCCACGTACTTTACCATTGATACGACCAACAATTGTTTCGTCGCCTTCAAAAGCAGTTTCCAGTTCGCCCCAAGCTTTATTTTTCTTAGCTTTATCACGAGAAAGAAGTGTAGACCCTAGTCCATCTTCGAATAAATCAAGTGCTACCTCAACTTCATCACCAACATTTACTTCTAGGTCACCATCCGGCGTTAAAAACTGCCATTTTGGAATAACACCTTCAGATTTGGCTTGTGCGCTAACGATAACAAAATCATTATCGATATCGATTACAGTACCAATTAACATAGCACCAGGACGCATTTCAGTGCGTACTAGACTTTCTTCAAACATTTCTTTAAAGCTTTCGCTCATTTCTTCTTTCCCACACCTGTTTTTCTGACTCTTTAAATTAAGAGCGTAAACAAGTTAATATTTTAAAAGTTAAAAAATAAAGCTGTTAAATATAATTACTTAACAACAACCTATGGTTCATTACCGAACCAAATTCATTACTTCTTCTATTACCTGATCAACTGATAAATTAGAAGAATCTATATAAAGAGCATCATCGGCAGCTTTTAAAGGTGCTGTTGCACGATCCTGATCTCTACGATCACGCGCCTCGATCTCTTTAGTTATCTGTACAAGGTTAGCATCAATCCCTTTTTCTTTCAACTGTTTATATCGGCGACTTGCTCTTTCTTCTGCACTAGCCGTTAAAAACACTTTGTTCGATGCTTCAGGAAAAACCACTGTTCCCATATCTCGACCATCAGCAATTAAACCAGGAGCCTGCTGAAAATCCTTTTGTTTTTGTAATAAAACAGCTCGAACATCAGGATAGGCAGCAATAATTGACGCTGTATTACCAGTGGCTTCAGTTGGCAACCTATCGGTAATATCTGTTCCGTTGAGTTTAACAACTAATTCATCACCACACTCAAACTCTAACTGTATATTTTTAGCAACTTCAACTACTTTAGCCACATCTTCTAGATCAACCCCAGCATCTAAAACTGCAATAGCTAAAGAACGATAAATAGAACCACTATCCAGATAATGCCACCCTAGTTTTTTGGCAACCGTACGACTAACGGTACCTTTACCAGCTCCACTTGGGCCATCAATGGTTAAAACTGGGATACTCATGTTAGCTTTAAACCCAATTGAGTAGCAAGATCACGGAATTCAGGAAAAGAAGTATTTACATTTTCACAATCTTGCACAGTAATAGCAGCTGTTGCTCTTAAACCTGCAATTGAAAAAGACATGGCAATACGATGATCATCATGAGTATCAACTTCACCACCACCAATTGAATCTACAGTTTTACCTTGGATAACCATACCATCTTCAGTGGGTTGTGCATCAACACCTAAAGTTTGTAAACCATCGGCCATTACCTGAATACGATCACACTCTTTAACTCGTAATTCCTTAGCACCTGTTAACGTTGTCTGACCTTCTGCACACGCAGCAGCCACAAACAACACTGGGAATTCATCAATAGCCAAAGGAACCAACGCTTCTGGAATATCAATACCTTTTAATTGACTTGAACGTACACGTAAATCAGCAACTGGCTCTCCGCCAACAGAACGTTTATTCATCACATCAATATTCGCACCCATTAGACGTAAAATATCAATAATACCTGTCCGTGTAGGATTAATACCAACATGATTCAAAGTAACATCAGAATCAGGAGCAATTGATGCACCCACTAAAAAGAACGCAGCTGAAGAAATATCACTAGGTACATCGATATCTGCAGCGGTTAATTTACCTTCTGAAGTGATACTTGCTTTAGCACCCTCTCTTTGAACAGGATAACCAAAACCATTTAACATTCTCTCTGTATGGTCTCTTGTAGGTGCAGGTTCAACAACTGTAGTTTCACCTTCGGCATACATACCGGCCAATAACATACATGATTTAACTTGAGCACTTGCCATAGGCATCACATAATCAATAGATTTTAATTGATCTGTTCCGGTGATACGCAAAGGCGCAGTTCCATCAGCTTCTGTCTCAATTTTAGCCCCCATTGTTGCCAAAGGTGCTGTTACTCTTTTCATGGGTCTAGAAGATAAAGACTTGTCACCCGTTAAAACTGTATTAAATTTCTGTCCTGCTAACAAACCACTTAACAAACGCATTGAAGTACCAGAGTTACCAAGATACAAAGGATCTTTAGGTTCTTTAAGACCATGCTTCCCTACTCCATGAATGGTAACTTCACCATTAACCGGCCCTTCAATTTCAACACCCATTGCTCTAAAAGCCGCTAAAGTCGCTAAAGCATCTTCTGCATTTAAAAAACCTTTAACATGAGTAACACCTTCTGCCAGCGAACCTAGCATAATAGAACGGTGAGACATTGACTTATCGCCTGGAACACGGATATCTCCACGTAAACTTCCACCAGGTTGAATATTAAAGTTAATTATTTGTGACATAGTGTTATCGAATTGATTTAGAAAACGTTGCCTTGCTTGCTTGGCATACGTGAAGGTTTCAAAAAGCTGCTGACTATCATCATTAGCCAACATTTGTTCTATTTCCCCTAAGCCAGTTTTTAGCTGCTGTATCAAAGGGATTATTTCTTTTTTATTTGCCATACAAATATCCAGCCACATGGTTGGATCACTTGAGGCAATACGAGTAAAATCTTTAAACCCACCCGCTGCATATTTAAAAATTTCAACTTTCTCATCTTTTTGACCTAATAAATCAACCAGTGAGAATGCCAAAATATGAGGTAAGTGGCTCGTTGCAGCTAGAACAGCATCATGATGCCCTACTTCCATAACTGAAACTATGGAACCAATACCCTGCCAAAGATCTGTTGTTTTTTTAACAAAGACTTCAGAGCTAGATTCTAATGGCGTTAAAATTAAACGTTTAGCTAAAAATAAATCGGCTTTTGAAGCAGCAACCCCACTGCTTTCTGCCCCTGCAATTGGATGTGCAGGAATAAAATTATCAGGTACTTTACCAAACACCTTTTCTGCCGCAGTAACCACACTTGCTTTTGTACTACCTGCATCAGTATATAAAGCACTCTCATTCCAAAAAGGCTTAAGCTGGTTGAAAATATTTTCTATAACACCAACTGGTGTACAAATAACAATACAATCAGCATCTTTTACTGCAGCTTCAATATCAGTATAAAACTCATCAATAACAGCTAAATCCTTTGCTGTTTGTAGGTTTTTTATGCCTGATTTACGTCCAAAAGCAACAATATTGCTACATAAATCTTGTTCTCTAGCTGCTCTAGCTATAGAACCACCAATTAATCCAATCCCTATAATACAAATCTTTTTGAACATGTTTTATTTGGTCTCAGCTAACACGTCTTTTAATGCATCAATAAAAAATTGATTTTCTTGTTCTGTACCAATACTAATACGCAAATAGTTTGGCATTTCATAGTTTGCGACCGGACGAACAATAACGCCTTTTTTCAATAAAGCATCATAAACGGGCATACCTGGTTGTTTTATATCAACTGATACAAAATTACCAAAAGAAGCAATCCAACTTAAACCCAATTCTTTAAAGGCAGAAGTCAGTTGCTGCATTCCTTGATTATTAAGCGCAATCGTTTCAGTTAAATATTTTTCATCAGCTAAAGCTGCTTCAGCAGCTGCTAAGGCAAGCATATTATTATTAAAAGGCTGGCGAACTCTATTAAGTAAATCAGCAATTTCTTTAGATGAAATACTGTAACCAACGCGCAAACCTGCAAGACCATAAGCCTTAGAAAATGTACGTGTGATTATTAAATTTGGGTATTCATCCAACCATTCAATAGAATCAACTTTATCTGTACTAGCAACAAACTCAAAATAAGCCTCATCTAAAACACATACCGTAGTTTCGGGTAGCGAACTTATAAAAGTCTTTAAATCTGTTGCTGATAAAAGTGTGCCTGTCGGATTATTTGGGTTAGCAATAAAAACAAGTCTTGTTTTATCAGTCACTAAAGCCAACATTGCTGTTAAATCATGCCCATAATTTAATGCAGGTGCTACACAAGCAGTTGCCCCAACAGCCTGAGTTACTAAAGGATACACAGCAAATGCATGTTGAGAAAAAACAACTTCTAATTCTGGCGTTAAAAACGTACGGGCAAGTAATTCTAATATTTCATTTGATCCATTACCCAAGGTAATTTGATCCATTGAAACATTCAGTTTATTTGCTAATGCAGTTTTTAGAGCAAATCCATTACCATCAGGATAACGCGATAATTCTGGGAGCGCTTGTTCAATAGCAGCTAATACTTTAGGTCCAGGGCCTAAGGGATTTTCATTAGAAGCAAGTTTAACAATCTCAGTCAATCCCAACTCTCTCTCTAATTCATCAACAGGCTTACCCGCTTTATAGGGGATAAGCTTTTGAACACCGTCAACTGCCAGCTGGCTAACATTTTGTTTCATATTCATTTTAAATAACCGCTTTAGGGTATGATCCTAAAACATTTAATACATTAACTTTCAATTTTAATAACTCCAATGCTTTGCTAACATTTTCATCATTTTTATGACCATTAATATCTATAAAGAAAACATAATCCCACAACCCTTGTTTAGAAGGTCTGGATTCAATATGAGACATACTAATGCCATACTTAGCAAAAGGAGCAATGATTTCTTGTAATGCCCCTGCTCTATTTCCAGTAGAAATTAACAGTGATGTTTTATCATCACCTGTTGATTCAGGTTCTTGCTGGCCAATAATAATAAAACGAGTGGTATTATTTGACTCATCTTCAATATTACTTTCTAAAATATTAAGATCGTATAACTGAGCAGCCGCTTCACCCGCTATTGCCATCTTATTGGATGTGCCTGCAACTAACCGAGCTGCTTCAGCATTACTACTTACTGCAGTACAAGCCACCCCAGGCAAATGAGCATCTAACCAATGCCTACATTGAGCTAAAGACTGTTGATGTGAAAAAACTTCTGTGACATCAGCTAATTTTTTAGCATGCCCCATCAAGTTATGATGAACCTTATATTCAACTTCACCACATATTTTTAACGAAGACGTTATAAATCTGTCAAAAGTATGTGCAACCACACCACCTGTTGAGTTTTCAACAGGCACAACGCCAAACTGACAATGCTGCTTTTCAACTTCAGTAAAAATCTCATAAATAGAGGCCACTGGCATTGACTTTACCGCATGACCAAAATGTTTAAAGGTCGCTTGCTGAGTAAAAGTACCTGCCGGCCCAAGATAAGCCACTTCTAATGGTTTCTCTAAAGCAAGACACGATGACATTATCTCTCTAAAAAAACGAGCAGAGGTATCATCAGATAATGGACCAGGATTTAATTCTTTGATGCGTCTTAAAACGTTTGCTTCTCTATCAGGACGATAAAAAGTACCCGTCTCGCCTTCTGATATTTTAGTTCTGGCAACTTCCATTGCACAAGAAGCGCGTTTATTGATTAATTGAAGAATTTGACTATCAATAGCGTCAATTTGATCTCTTAATTCTGAAAGTGGAATGATGTCTGTCATTACTATTATATAAAAACCTTAATTACAATTTTTACGCAAAGGTACTTTAGTACCTTCAATACGGTATCGATGGATATTGTGGAGCAGACTTCAGTCCGCTATGAACAAAAATCCTGTAAATTGCGGACTAAAGTCCGCTCTACAAAATAGTTATTCACCGACACCCATTGCCTTCAAGTGATTTTAGTTATCCGTGAGTTCTTTCAAACCCAGCCATAAAATCAATTAATGCTGTTACGCCTTCAGCAGGCATTGCATTATAGATACTTGCACGCATACCACCTACAGAACGATGGCCTTTTAATGAACTTAAGCCATTCTCACCTGCTAATTTCAAGAACTCTGAATCCAGTTCTGCATTAGACAAAACAAAAGGAATGTTCATTCTTGATTGAACAGCCGTATTTACAGGATTTGAATATAAAGATGATTTTTCAATAGCTTGATATAAAGCATCTGCTTTTGCTTTATTATGCTGTTCCATTGCTGCTATACCACCTGATTCCTTAACCCACTTCAACACTAAGCCAACTAAATACCAGTTGTAAGTTGCTGGAGTATTTAACATGGAATCATTTTTAGCTTGTTGCGCATAATCTAATACTGAAGCAATTTTACTATCTGCATTGCCGATTAAATCATCACGAACAATAACAACAGTCACACCAGCAGGCCCCATATTTTTTTGCGAACCAGCATAGATAATGCCAAATTTACTGATATCAACAGCACGCGATAAAATATTAGATGACATATCAGACACTAATGGAATATCACCAAAATTTGGAATATCTTGAAACTCTACACCATGAATAGTTTCATTATCTGTATAGTGCAAATAAGCTGCATTTTCATCAACATTCCAATCCGAATAATCTGGGATAGATGTAAAATTTGAATTTTTAGCATCAGCAGAAACAATAACATCACAATGATTGCCCGCTTCTTTTATTGCTTTTGCAGACCAAGCCCCAGTATTAACGTAACAAGCTTTTTCTTTACCACGTAATATATTTTGAGGAATAGCTGCAAATTGACCAGTCGCGCCACCTTGTAAAAATAAAACTTTATAATTATCTGGAATATTAAGAAGCTCTGTTAAATCGCTTTTTAATTCTTCAGCGATAGACATAAACTCTTTGCCGCGATGACTCATTTCCATCACTGACATGCCAGTACCACGCCAATCTAAAAACTCTTCCTGTGCTTTTAATAAAACCGACTCAGGTAAAGTAGACGGACCTGCACTAAAATTAAAAATTCTGCTCATTTTTACTCTTCTTCTTTAAAATTATCTTGTTCTGGGGTGTTGTCATCAGTTGTTTCTGAATCATCAGCAACTACATTTTGATTTAACTCACTTGATTCATCCAGCTCATCTTCATCATCCAAGCCATCAACACGATCAACACCAACCACTTTTTCTTTTTTATCAAGACGTATTACGCGCACACCTTGAGTATTTCGACCAACTATAGATATTTCATCAACACGGGTTCTAACTAAAACGCCACCACTTGTGATTAACATAATCTCATCAGTTTCATTAACCAATGTAGCACCCACAACTGCCCCATTCCGTTCTGATGTTTGCATTGAGATCATACCTTGGCCACCACGCTTATGACGCGTGAACTCTTCAAGTTTTGTACGCTTGCCATAACCATTTTCGGTTACATTAAGCACCGTACCTTCCGCAGCGATAATTAATGAAATCACACGCTGGTCTTCTTGTAATCTGATGCCTCGAACACCTGTTGCTGTTCTTCCCATTGAACGAACATCAGTTTCATTAAAACAGTTTGCTTTGCCGGCACTGCTAAATAACAGTATGTTTTGCTGACCATCGGTAACAGCAACACCCACTAAGGTGTCATTTTCACGTAGATCAATAGCAATTTTGCCATTAGCACGTTGTCTTTCAAACTCTTTTAATGGCGTTTTCTTAACCGTACCAGCTGCTGTTGCCATAAAGATAAATTTATCTTCGCTGTATTCTCTTACTGTTAACATCGCATTAATTTTCTCACCCTTCTCTAAAGGTAATAAATTAACAAAAGGTTTACCACGAGAACCACGACTTGCAACGGGTAAGTGAAATACTTTTAACCAATACACTTTGCCTGATGAAGAAAAACATAAAATAGTGTCATGTGTATTTGCAATAATCAGTTTTTCAACAAAATCTTTCTCTTTGGTTGCCGTTGCTGACTTGCCTCGTCCACCACGACGTTGCGCTTTATAATCAGTTAAAGGTTGTGCTTTGACATAACCTTCATGTGACATGGTAACAACCATATCTTCTTCAGTGATTAAATCTTCAGCAGATAAATTTAGATGATCCTGTAAAATTTCTGTCCGACGCTTATCTGAATATTGCTGCTTAATTTCTTCTAATTCTTCACGAATCACTTCCATTAATCGAACATCACTACCTAATATTTCTAAATAGCCATCAATTAAATCAAGTAATTCTTTGTATTCTTTGACAATTTTTTCTTGTTCTAGACCTGTTAAACGATGTAATCGTAAATCAAGGATTGCTTGTGTCTGTGCTGCAGAAAGCTTATATGTTCCATCTTCTTGAGAACCAAACTCAAGCGTTAAAGTTTCAGGTCGAGTCCTATCCGCATCTGCATCTTCTAACAATGCAGCAACCAATCCTAATTCCCAGTTTTTAGCTAATAAGCGTTTTTTCGCTTCAGCAGGGTTTGGTGATGTTTTGATTAATTCAATCATTTCATCAATATTAGCCAATGCTATCGCTAAACCTTCTAAAACATGCGCTCTTTCACGTGCTTTACGTAAGTTATAAATGGTTCTACGAGTTACAATCTCACGTCTATGGTTAATAAATGCGACCAGAATCTCTTTAAGATTCATACAATAAGGACGACCATCCCTAATCGCAACCATATTAATACCAAATACGGTTTGTAACTGAGTTTGCTTATAAAGATTATTTAAAATAACCTCTGCAACTTCACCTCTACGCAATTCAATAACCATGCGCATACCATCTTTATCAGACTCATCTCGTAAACCTGTAATACCTTCAAGCTTACCAAACTTAACCATTTCGGCTATTTTTTCCAGCAACCTTGCCTTATTAACCTGATAAGGTAACTCTGTGACGATAATAGACTGTTTACCACCATCACCTCTATCTTCAAAGTGACATTGAGAACGCAAATGTACTCGCCCTCTTCCTGTCATATAGGCATCATAAATTCCTGATGCACCATTAATAATTCCAGCGGTAGGAAAATCAGGCCCAGGCACATGTTGCATTAAATCAGGGATACTACTTTCTGGATTTTCGATTAAAGCTAAACAGGCACTAACGACTTCATCAATATTATGTGGAGGAATATTAGTTGCCATCCCCACAGCAATACCCGAAGAACCATTGATTAATAACGTTGGAATACGTGTTGGCATAACTGATGGTTCAGACTCTGACTCATCATAGTTAGCAACAAAATCGACTGTTTCTTTATCTAGATCCGCTAAAATTTGATGCGAAATTTTAGCCATACGCACTTCGGTATAACGCATCGCCGCAGGTGAATCACCATCAACCGAACCGAAGTTACCTTGCCCATCAATAAGCATATAACGCATTGAAAATGGCTGAGCCATACGAACAATGGTGTCATAAACAGCAGTATCACCATGCGGGTGATATTTACCGATCACATCACCAACAACACGCGCTGATTTCTTATACGCTTTGTTCCAGTCATTTCCAAGCACGCTCATTGCGTATAGCACCCGCCGATGCACTGGTTTTAAACCGTCTCTAACATCAGGCAATGCTCGACCTACAATAACGCTCATTGCATAATCAAGATACGACTGTTTCATCTCGTCTTCGAGATTAACGGGAATAATTTCTTTAGCGAATTCTGACATATATCCGTTTGTTTGTGTTTATGCTAAAACAGCATGATTCCTTTGTGATACCGTAAATTAATAAACTTCCTATCTATAGCGGTATAACCCAAGATAATAACCTGTCAATTATAGCAAATAAATCAACACAAAAGGAGAAGTTGTAATAAAACTAAAACATAGTTTTTTTGGCTATTAATTTTCATAGCTCTATACAAACCACAGATTGATAAGAATTTAGAATTATTATTGGTAGGAGCGGCCTATTGGCCTCGATCAAAACAAGATCAAGAGCGGTCGCGGCCAATAGACCCCTCCTACATTTATCGACAAAAATACAACTCTATTAAGATTGAAAAACCTCATCCAAAAAGTTTTTCATAGCTAGCCAAGACCGCCTATCTGAGTCGGGCTGATAAACTGTTCCAAAACTAGGATCATTTGCTACAGGGTTAGTAAAAGCATGCATGGTTTTACCATAGCTATGCACCTGCCAATCCGCCCCCGCTTCTGTTAATTCTTGCTGCAGAGTAAAAACCTGATCACTTGTCACCATAGGATCATCAGCACCATTTAAAACTAATACCTTTGCTTTTATTGCTGATTTCTGATCATTTTTTGAGGGCGCATCAACCAAACCATGGAACGACACCACCCCTTTAATATCAGCACCCGAGCGCGCCAGATCCAATACGCATAATCCACCAAAACAAAAACCGATAGCAGCTATTTGCGTATCATCAACCCAGGGAAATAATTTAACAGCATATAAAGCAACCTTCATTCGCCTTAACACAAGGTCTCTATCATCCATAAAAGGCTGCATTAACGCTGCACTTTCTTCGACACCCTGACCTAAAACACCCTTGCCATACATATCAACAGCAAAAGCAAAGTATCCTAACTCAGCAAGCTTTAAAGCTTTTTCTTCGACCAAATCATTCCTACCACTCCAGGCATGATTAATCATTACAGCAGGTCGCCTCTCTTTTATACTGTCATCGTAAGCAAAAAAACCCTCCAATAAGACATCACCATCTAAATAACCAACAGTATTAGAAATAATAGCCATTAAAAAGCCCCTTTATTGACTAACAAAATCATAAGCAACCACTCTATTAGTTAGTGGCTTAATTTTTTCCTTCAATATTTTTTTATGTTTTGGATGGTTTAAATAAGCATCCAGAGCAGTCTTATTTTTCATAGTAACCGTTACCGCAACATCAAAAGTATCATCAACAATAGACCTATCACTTGCCTTTACAACACCCACATGGCGACTAATAATACCCGGCAATTTATTTAACTCTTCACTTGCGTTAATAAATGCAGTTCTATCCGCTTCATTTCCCGGTTGCTTTAACCAAACCATTACCACATGAGTGATTTTCTTATTTTCCTCAGCCGAAACCGACATTGAAAAACCAGAAAAGAAACCTAACAAAATAATTTGCACTAAAACCAATGTTTTTTTCATATTTTTACCCACTATTTTTTACTGTATTTAAAAAACCTAACGATGCATCTTCAACCATATCTAAAACCCTTTCAAACCCATAACTACCACCGTAATATGGGTCTGGAACTTCTCGCGTTTCTAGATGAGGAGCGTATTCTAAAAAATGTTTAACCTTATGCTTATGCTCTTCAGGGCAAAATTCCATAACAATTTCATAATTATCATCATCCATAACTAATAAGTAATCAAAATCCTGATAATCCCCAACAATCACTTTTCTTGCTCTTAATTTAGAAAGGTCTACCCCCCTATCCTTTGCCGCTTTTTGAGCCCTTAAATCAGGTGCATCACCAACATGATAAGCATGAGTCCCAGCTGAGTCTATCTCAAACCTATCATCAATATCTTCAGATTGAACCAATGCAGCAAATACTCCTTCAGCTGTTGGAGACCTACAAATATTACCCATACAGACAAATAAAACCCTGATTTTTTCCATGATAAACCTTAAAGTTTGTAAAAATTGACCGATAAATTAGAATTATAACCCAATTGAACTATTATATATTCATTGGCAAAAAGCCTTTAGGACAACACTATTAATTCTGGCTGAGTTTAAGCCTATAAACATTAGCTATGAATTAATTCAGCCGCCCTGTAACTAATAATTAAAAAATAACATGAGATTGAGACTCTTCACCTTCACTCCATAGTTATAAATTGAGGAGAGCATCCATGCAACTAATGAATCTACATTCTGTTGGTACTCGTGTTATTGCGATAACCATGACAACACTAACTATTTTAGGTATTGGGATTTTAATTATTTTTGCAAATAATGAAAAACAAAAAGTAATTGATACAAATATCGAAGCAGCCAAACAATTACTACTTATATCCGAATCCATCCGAAGCAATACCATTAATAAATGGAATCAAGGTGTTTTTACTGCCGAACACCTTAATCAATTAATAAAAAACAAATCGCCCTCCAAAGCAAGAGATATTGTGATATCCACAGTCCCCGTCGCAACGGCTTGGAATGTTATCCACGAAAAAGCTAAAGAAAGTAATTTTCGCTTTAAAGCACCTAGGATTGGAGCTAGAAACCCTAAAAATGAACCCGACAAGATTGAGCGAGAGGCTTTAGCTCACTTCCAAAACAACCCCGCTAGCAATGAATTTAAATATATTGACGAAGAAAAAAATGAAGCCCGGTATTTTCGTCCTGTTAAATTAGATAAACAATGTGAACTTTGTCATGGCAACCCCAACACATCGCAAGAACTGTGGGGAAACAGCAATGGTACAGATATTCTTGGCTACCCAATGGAAAACAAACAACAGGGTGATTTACACGGCGCTTTTGAAATCATCATCCCTCTTTCTAACGACTTTGCGGAATTGCATAATCTTATATGGGTAGCTATAGCTTGCTTAATTATTACTTTAATAGTTATCGGCTCTACCGGTTATTTTGTTATGGACAAAATAATTATTACCCCCCTTACAAACCTGGCTTTACGACTTCAGGATATTTGTAGTGGTGATGGTGACTTAACTGCTCGACTCAACATCTCTGGAAAGTCTGAATTTGCTTGGGTTGCTGGTAGCTTTAATTCTTTTGTTAAAAAAATTGCTAAAACCATTGATAACATAAGTCATACAAGTGATGAGCTGACAACAGCATCCCACAAACTAGCCCAAATTACACAACAAACAGAACAAGGGGTTGAAAGACAACTTGCAGAAACAACACATGTTGCAACAGCTATGGATGAAATGACCTCAGCTGTATTAGATGTTGCCAGAAATGCTATTAGCGCATCCGATGCTGCGGCAACTGCTGATACCGAGGCTAATACAGGTAAAAATATAGTCACCCATGCAATGGAAGAAATTAATCAACTAGCAACTGAGGTTGATAATGCAGCCAGTGTAATTCACGAATTAGAGAATGATTCCAATAGCATTGGTCAAGTATTAAGTGTTATTCAAGGCATTGCCGAGCAAACTAACCTATTGGCTTTAAATGCAGCTATTGAAGCAGCTCGCGCAGGTGAACAAGGAAGAGGCTTTGCTGTAGTAGCCGACGAAGTAAGAACCCTTGCTAGTCGAACACAAAACTCAACACTTGAAATTCAACAAACTATTGAGAGACTCCAAACCAGAGCAAAAGAAGCCGTTAATGTTATGGAAAAAGGTAAAAAACAAGCCGTATCAAGCGTAGAACAAGCCTCATCTGCTAGCACCTCTATCACTACAATTAGTGAACGTATTGATACTATCAGTGATATGAATAATCAAATCGCCAGTGCAGCAGAGCAACAAACCGCTGTTGCCGAAGAAATTAACCGCAATATTAATAATATCAGCGAAGTAACAAATGAAACCTCCTCTGGTGCGAGAAATACCTCTGAGGCATGTAAAGAGTTACTAGAATTAGCTAATCAACTAAAAACGACAGTGGGTCAATTTAGAACCTAACCCATACATGCTAAAATAAACCTAATCGATCATAAGGAAAAACAATGCTAAACAAAGTGACTCTAATAGGAAGATTAGGTGCTGATCCAGAAGTAAAATATATGCCCAGCGGCGGCGCTGTTACCAATGTAAGCTTGGCAACAACGCGTCGCTGGAAAGATAGACAATCAGGCGAACGTCGTGATGAAACAGAATGGCACCGTATAACTTTTTTTAACCGTATAGCAGAAGTAGCTGGAGAATATTTAAGAAAAGGAAGTTTAATTTATGTTGAAGGCCGGATTCGCACTCGAAAATGGCAAGATCAAAATGGGCAAGACAGGTACACAACTGAAATTATTGCAGAACAAATGCAAATGCTTGATAGTAAAAGTGGAGGTACGGGGAATTTTGGAGATAATGCAAGCGCTGAAAACTCATACAATTCGACGGCTAATCAGCAGCAAAGTGCACCCCCTACACCGAGCCAAAACTCTACTCCACCAGCAGCATCCAATACTCCCCCACCAGCATCTTATGAAGATTTTGATGACGATATTCCATTTTGACCTGTACCATAGGGTTATAAAAAACCAGTAAATTACTAAGCTATTTTTATCAGTACGAGACAATGCTATTAGATCTAGCTTTTGTAGCCTTGATGAAACAACGTGGAATCAAGGTTTTGCTGAAATTTCCCTTGATTTCGTTTCACCACATCAAGACTACACTTTTTATTCACTTTAACCTGTGGTTAAGTAATAGCCACATTATAAAAAGACTTGCATAGCTCATGCTCTAACGTGAAAACCACTTAATTATTCATTTTATGTGATTGAATCACTAAACCCTGGGCTTATAAAAAAGCTATGTCACCGTTAAGTGTTGAAAAATTGAAATGGCTCTTAAAAGCCCTCTCCAGCAGGAGAGGGCTTTTAAGAGCCAACAAAATCAACACTTAACGGTGACATAGCCTATAAAAAAGCAGGGGAATATCAGTCATCTCTTAAGCTCTTAAAAATAAATATTCATAAGAAGCAGAGGGAATAACCATACTATTTTACTGTTACCTCTTTTGTCGAGAGAGTTATGATTTTTTCTTATTAAAAAAGCCTTTAAATTTCCCTTGATAAGAATCCATTTTATCGGCCATTTCAGCTAACTTCTCAGAAAAACTAGCTTCCTCCTCATCCATAGTTTCAATCTTCGGCTCAGGCTTGGTCTTAATAGCTGACACTTTTTCAACCTTAACTTCATCAACTTTGGCAGCAACAGGTTCAGCTACAACTTCTTTTTTAACTTGAACAGGGGCAGCAACTGGATCGACCTCTGGCTGTTCAATTTCTTCTACTTTTGTTTCTGTATGTTTCGGCTCTTCTTGAATGCTTTCACCGTCAAATGCATCATCCATTGATGAAAACCACCCCATAACTTTAGAAGTAATACCCGATTTTTCTTTCTCTTGCTTAGCTTTAGGTGCTGCCGCTTTCTTCTCTACAACAGATGCAGGTTTGCTTTGAGGTTTTGGCTTAGGAGGTTCAGCTTGTTTTTGAACAACGGCAGGCTCAGGCTTTTTAGCAACTGGCGCAGCAGGTACGGGTGTAGGCTTAGCGACGACAGACTGTTCTTTTATCGACTGTGGAGTAGCAGGCTTTTCTATTACAGGCGCAATATCTTCTTTTATTTCAACTTTTTGCTGCTGTTGATTTAATACCGCCTGTTCTTTTTGTTTAGCCTCAGCAACTAAACGCTGCGCCTTTTCAGTATCGTGAAAACCTTTTATTGCTATCAACTGTGATTCCAACTCTAAAACACGGTTTATTTGAGTTTTAGTTGATTCTTCTTGCCTCTCTATTTGAGCAAGCCTCTCACTTGAAATAGCTAATTGTGATTGCAACTGTTGTTTAGCATCATTCTTTTCTGCAGTAGCGTCTACAAGCAACTTATCTAATTCAACAATTTTTTCTTGTGCTTCTACAGCTTTAGCAACTACAGCTTGTTGCTCATTTAATTCCGTTTGTAATTTTTCTGATAAATTATTTTTTTCTGTAAGTACTTTATTTATATTGTCGATTTCAACTTGTTTTTCTTGGCTAGACTTAAGAAATAACGCGTCCTTATCAGCAATTTGTGCTTGATGATCTTCCTTTTCCTGCTTTAAAGTGTTTGCAGATTGCTCCAATTGTTGTTGCAAATCTGTATTCAATACAACCGATTCTTTTAGTTGACCATCTAACTCATCGTGCTTAACTTTTGCTTGTTCAACAAGTTGTTTTTCTTGTAAAAGTGATTTCTGTAATTTAGAGATTTTGCCACTTTTTAAAATAGCAATAATAAATACACCGATAAAAAAAGCAAGCACAGCTAAAACCACACTATATCGAGTGTTTAGAATAGCTGTCTGTTCCCAATCGACCCAATAAAATGCCAATAATTCTATGTACTTATCCATTTAACTCCCCAAAACACTTTAAACAAAGAGGTAAATTTACCAGATTTACTCGGTTTTCAGAAATATAATTTTAAGATTTCTTTAAGTTAGTTATTTACATGTCTCTGCTTAATGCTAGATTTCATGTAAATTTTAAAGTACACAATCCAGCAATAGTTTAAAATAACATGGCTATTAACAAACCACAGGTTGAAGCAATTGTAGGGCGGACTTCAGTCCGCTATGCAGGCAATAATGTCTTATTTATAGCGGACTGAAGTCCGCCCTACAATAAATTATCCTAACTCAACCTGTGGTTTGTATAGAGCCATGTAAAATAATACTAACAATTTACGCCCTTTTTTTGATTTAAAACCTTATGTCGACACAACTTGCATCATTCTTTTCCATTACTTTATGGAAACAACGCTTAGTTTTTTGGGTAGGTGCAATATTTGTGGGTCTTTTAATTGTTGCAATGACCTTACTGAGTGAATGGGCTGGCGAAACCTATCGCTTAATATCACAACAATATTTTTGGTTTAACTTTATTGTTGCCCCTCTCGGTTTAAGCTTTACTACTTGGCTCACCTTCCGTTTTTTTCCAGGATCTGAACGCAGTGGTATCCCACAAGTAAAAACAGCTCTAGAAATCACAGGTAATTTAGCTGATAGAAATAGGCTTATCTCACTTAGAATTGCTTTTGGAAAAATGCTACTACCAATTATGGGGCTTTTATCGGGTGCATCCGTAGGTTTTGGTGGCCCTGCGGTTCATGTGGGCGCCTCATTTATGGCTTCTTTAGGAAAAGCCGTTAAATTCCCATCTCATTACATGGAACGGGGCCTTATTCTAGCGGGTAGCGCTGCTGGCTTTGCTGCGATGTTTAGCGCGCCACTAGCCGGTATTATTTTTGCTATTGAAGAAATGGGACGTGCGCTTGAAGAAAAAATTAGTAGCCTGGTTTTAACTGCAATTATCTTCTCAGGTGTAACGGCTTACGCACTATTAAATAATTATATATTTTTTAATGATAAGTCCTTTATTATGCCTTGGGGAATGACCTGGCTTGCTATTCCCTTATGTGGCATTACTGGCGGTTTTTTAGGCGGGCTTTTTAGTAAAATAATTATTCGTGGAGGGCGTTTTCTAAAGAAAACAGGGATTTCTATTATAGTCATCGCTTTTGCCTCTGGAGGCGCTATTGCTATTCTTGGCTTTTATTCTGATGGTGATTCTTTTGGGACTGGATACTCTCAAGCCACAGCAATTTTAACTAACAGTGCTCCAATGGATCCATGGTTTCCGGTTTATAAAATGCTCGCGTCTTGTGCAACTTTTTTTAGCGGTATTCCTAGTGGTATTTTTGTACCTTCAATTGCAACAGGTGCAGGATTTGGCGTAAATTTAGCCCACTGGTTCCCTATTGCCCCCGCTTCTGCAATGGTCTTATTAACCATGACAGCCTATTTTTCAGGCATGCTACAATCTCCTCTTACCTCTTTTGTTATTGTGATGGAGATGACGGGTAGCCACGAAATTCTAATCCCATTAATGGCAACAGCCTTTTTCGCAACCGGCACCTCTAAATTAATAAACCCCACCCCACTATACCGAGCACTATGTAACTCCTATATACCTCCAAAAAAGCCGCTTAAAACAAACGATGAAGAATAAATACCTATTCAGTAGTTTATTACTGACTAGCCTGATATTAGCAGCATTAGTTTTATCGCCAATGGATTTACCTGCACCCGATGTAACCTTTAAAACCATTTATGGTAAAAAAATTGAATTAAAAAAATTAAAGGGAAAACCTGTCATTGTTACTTTTTGGGCGACAGATTGTGCAAGCTGTATTAAAGAAATCTCCCATTTAATTGATTTATACAAGGAATTTCATCCTCAAGGCTTAGAGATAATTGCAGTAGCAATGTATTACGATCCCCCTAACCATGTTGTCAATATGTCTAAAGCCAAACAAATACCTTATGAAATTGCCTTAGATTTAACTGCTCAGCATGCTTTTGCTTTTAATCAAGTAGAACTAATACCCGCAACATTTTTAATATCGCCTAAGGGAAATATTATTATGCAAAACACAGGCTTATTTGATATGCCTGATATGAAACAACAAATAGAAAATTTAATTACAGGATAACACTATGCTTTGGTTAAAAGCCTTACATCTTATTTTTATGGTGACTTGGTTTGCAGGATTATTTTATTTACCACGACTTTTTGTTTATCACGCAATGAGTGATGATGAAATAAGCAATGAACGCTTCAAGGTAATGGAACGCAAGCTTTTCTACGGCATTATGACTCCAGGAATGATTATCACCTTCATTTTTGGTATTTGGATGCTAACTGACTACGCATGGGAGCTTTATTCTGCAACAGGATGGTTACATGCAAAATTAACATTATTAGCAATATCACTTGTTTATCATGCTTATTGTGGAAAATGGTTACTAGACTTCAAACATGATAGAAATCAACGTTCCCACGTCTTTTATAGATGGATGAATGAAGTACCTGTACTGTTTTTAGTAGGCATAATTATATTAGCGGTTGTGAAGCCTTTTTAAATAACCAACAAAAATACTTGGTTTATGTGACTTTATCACTGTATTCTAATTTACCTTCCCCTAATATAGATCCTGAACTAATTATTCTTTCCCAAGAATATTGGTCATTTTTCTTATATTAACGAGGTGATTCAAATGATAGATTTTATGCTAAGTATCTTTTCTTCAATGTTGAGCATGGATATGCGAGACCACCACGACATCCCTTTTGCTTTACCATTACTGATGGCCTGCTTTGTTGGGGGACTAATAGGATTTACTATTATTCGTTTTATTGGCAATGAACAAAAACAACAATACGCTCAAGACGCTACGGCTAAAATCACCGATGCAGAATAAGCAATGATTCGATTTTTCATATAAACAGCTATATTCCTCATAAATACAGCTGTTTATATGAAAAGACTTCTAAACTTACTTTTCTTTTATTAATTGTTGAAGTGCTGTTTTATCTAAAATAGTGACAGTTCCACGATTAAGTTTTACCAAGCCTTTTGCTTCAAACTGTTTTAAGTTTCTAGAAATGACCTCACGTGCAGAGCCCATTTTGCTCGCCATTTCTTGATGCGTTAATTGTATAACTTCTTTATCGTAATTTAACAATTCTTTAGCTAATCGCCATTGAATACCTTCAAAGACAATTTCCCCCAAACGCCCTATTACATTAGATAATCGAGCAGAAAAGTTCTTAAATACAAACTCTCTAAAAAAAGCAGATTGCTCTAAACATCGATAAAAGGCATGTGAAGAAATAACAAAAGCCGAAGTATCTTCTTCTGTATAGGCTTCAGCTGGATATTCATCTCCGCTTAATAGACAGGAAGTTGTTAACACACAAGAATCACCAGGGCGCACTTGATACAACAACATTTCTCGCCCATTCTCAGATAATAACTGAGCTTTTACAGACCCACTCAACAATAATAAATAATTTTCACACTGACCTCCAGATGCAAATACTTGCTGACCAGCAGGAATATTCACTAAAGTAGCGCTCTCCATCAGGCTTACCATCTTTGACTCACCACACTGTACAAATTCTGGAAAACACGATTCCCATAGCGCTTGATGCTTAAGCATTGATTTACTCAGTTATTTTTATTGATTAAGCACTTTATGCGCTATCCAATTTATTGTAAAGAAAAAAACAACCCCCAAATCCACACATAGAGTCTCGCCAGTCATTTTCATGGATAAAATCCATGCTACTTTTACTGGCTAAACAGAATATTTTAAATTTTCAGGTAATATTCTCCTTTTCTCACTTAAATTTTGAGTGTTTTGTTTTGATAACTATAAAACATCGTTTTTTAGACGGATCTCTCCTGTAAATACCCGTAATTGCAGTGATTATTTTAAATAGGAAAGGCTTCAATCAACCTTATTCT
>Ga0209184_1000101_pt1 | contig 112075 bp, 108 predicted proteins | sample EN8Hudsemesocosm_2_FD_184627 | JGI IMG/M metagenome (GOLD analysis project Ga0209184, IMG submission 184627) | Methane-oxidizing microbial communities from mesocosms in the Hudson Canyon - EN8C Hudson Canyon (SPAdes) (version 2) | ecosystem: Environmental > Aquatic > Marine > Cold seeps... | reverse complement strand
CACTTTGATTTAGATTGTCGTCTAAGAAATTGGCCATGAAATCGTTGATCAGCGGTAAAAAACATATTTTACAGGAAAGGGGCTGATAATTCGTGGGCTCAGGCTATTTTTCTACAGCCTGAACGCCTAGCATTTGCGGCGGTTTTGTAGCGAGGTACGAGTGGAAAAACCGTCCTAACCACACAGTGGTTAATTCAACATGCATTTGTTATATGTCGTCACCAATGGTCTTTTTCACTTCATCTACAATGAAATTAGAAATTAGTTCTCGGTTACTATCAGGTAAATCCTTAAGTAGCTCCTCTAATTTTAAAAGCTCGCTACTCAATATCATCTTACGTATTTCTATTAATTCATCCACTTCCTCAAAAGTCTTAATTTCTATTAATTGCTTAAGTAGAAAATTATTATGAGATAGCTCCATCGTTTTATATGTTAACTCGGCTTCCGTTTTATATGACGTGCGAATTTGAGAAAGTAATTTTTCATCGTATGTGGACCATTCGCCAAAAATATAACCACCAATAAAAGTTACACAGGCGAACACTGCCAATCCAATAAACCTGTAAATACTCATATTATGATAATTCCTATATAACGCCAAGCTGTGGGGCGCGAAGCGTCCCAGCCCCGAAGGGGCAACACCAGCGCCTTGTTAAATTCGTTTTCTCATGTAACGCAGTAAAATTAGAAATATCTTAGCTATTAAAAAATACTGCATACATAGGCTATTATTATTAAAAGAAGGGAATAACCTTCTTCGACACCCAACTTATTTCCTTTATATTTCCATCGCAAGCACATGGTTGCTTTGGTGCTTACAATATTCTAATAACAAGGCTGAAATACCTTTACTTGATCATCCATTAAAATAACATCCATAGAACAATAACCACTAGAAGGCATTTTTATGTTATAAGATATTGACCAGTTTCCATCACTCCACGGTGGATCATAGTCAGGAATAGTAATTTCAAAATAGTTTTCACCTGATTTTAAATGTTCAACAAATTTCTTTTTGATATACGCGAACTCGTTTGATAGCTCTTCAAAAATAGGAATGAGATTAAGCCAGATAGAATCCCAATTACTCTGTATGTAATCAAAAACTGCAAACTGCTCGGCTGTAAGTGTATCGACATCATCAGCAATCAAACCTACCTTGATATTGAAAGACCCATAGGGATCGCATTGGAAATTTATGCAAGTATTATATTCGTCTTTTTTACCGACATAATCTTTTCTATCCACTTCATCTCTCCCTACTCCTTTGCTCAATAACGCAAGGAATCTATTCTTTATATTTAACATCTAATCAATAACTCCATTTATTTTACAGTGTTCCATTTTTTCCTTTAACTATTTAGTGTCACGTCCTCTATAAATTTAACGCTTCAAATACCGGTCGCAGTTTACTGCCTCCGAGTACTTTGATTTGTTAACTGAGGGCTAATAGTACGATCTTTAGATATCTTATACGCAAGATTGTTATACATTTTTTTGATTAATTCTTCTTCTGTAGAAAAGGGATAAGCAAAAGGAAAAGCTAACAGCATAGGTAACCATTGAACTAGAACTGTTTTATCACGAAATTCATAGTAGTGTTCATCTCCATTCGCATCTAAAAAATTAGCTGTTAACTTATAATTTGAAGTCTCCCAAGAAGGTATAAGATAAAGAGATAATCCAGTTAGCATTGCTGGCAGAAGAGCTGCGGGATCTTTAGATAAACTCAAGCCTATTTGCAAATGAGAAACTCCATTTTTTGCAGCTGGATTCTGTCTTAATTTCCACCCGTAACTATTCATTTCTGAAATCAATGCATCATCAAATATTCCTAATGCGCCATATGTTGAATCCTTAGTAATAGAATAAGTAATAATTTCAGGTTTAACTACAGCATTAGTATCAGGACTTATAAAGGATATCTGATTACTTTGAAATCCTGCACAGCCAGTCATTGATACTGAAAAAATTAATAGCCAAATTTTTCTTTTTATGATGTTGATAATGAATATTCCTATATTTTAGTTAACGCCAAAAGCATGGGCGCATGCTTTTTCGCGTCCAATGCCTTTTTTTGTTAAGTTTCTTTAGCAAAAGAAACTATATCTTCTATTTTATCTCTTAGCTCAGCTTTAGCCTGACTAGGAGTTCGTTTTTCGCTCGGATACATAACATTTTCCCTTGATAAGGCATTGGGTAGATGTGTAGTTATCAGATTATCAAGCAGCTTTAAAGATGAATCAAAACGTTCACGCTCTCGATCATCTAAGAAATATTTAAATATTTCTGAAGCAACAACTATTTCTTGATGTATGGCTGGTACCATTAAAGCTTCCTGCTCTCCCCAATGCACTTCTACATCAGGAATCTTTGATGTAGCACTTATTATGCTTTTTCGGAAATCATTACTGGCTTGGGCTTTCCTAGACGTAACTTCCCTAGTTAGAGCGAGCCTGTGAAAAACCAAATAACCTATGAGCGGTAAAACAGCCCCAGTTAAGACACCAAATATTGTAATTTCCATCAGGCCATCCAGTGTTGCCAGTTAGATTGAAAACTTAACAGTGAGTTATACGAACGCGGTTCGCATAACCCCTTATATCTGGAAAAGGCGAACGAGAGGAAAATTCCTTTAAGATCATATGACTATCCCTGTTAATAATTCACGTAACAGTATATTTACCGTTCGCTTTTGTCAATTTCAATATCACGCTGAGAGTGTGTTCGCATATCCCGATATATCAGGATAAGCGAACCACCTAACCTACTGGCCTCGACCTAAGATCATTACCTTGATGGTCGCGAAGACAATGCCAATATCAGCCTTTAACCAGCTAGAGACCGAGGTAAGCGAAAGAGAGTACGATAAATCGTAACCTAGCTTATTTTTAACGTCTTCTAAGCACTCGTCATAACCTTGATGAACTTGTGATAGCCCGGTAATGCCTGGCTTGATGCCGTAGGTACGATCGGTGAAATAAGGGATTTCACGCTCTAATCGACGACAAAAGCTAGGGCGCTCTGGGCGTGGGCCAATCATCGACATATCACCGCGTATTACATTAAGAAACTGTGGTAGCTCATCCAAGCGAGTTTTACGTAGGAACTTCCCTACCAGAGTAATGCGCGCATCGTTTTTGGTCGCTAACCTTGGGCCACTCTCGGTTTCTGCATTGATACTCATGGTGCGAAATTTCAGCATCATGAATATCTCAACGCGGCTAGGTAAGCTTTGCCCAATACGCAATTGCTTAAATAATACAGGGCCTTTACTCTCTAACTTAATGGCCAATGCAATTAATGGAAACAGTGGCACGGTTAACAATAGGCCAATGCTGGCTAAAACCACGTCAAAGATTCTTTTATTCCGTAGAACATTGCTTGGAATAAAGTCAGCGGGAATCGCTCGCTGTTTTAATTGATTCAAGCTTAGGTCTGCTAGATGAGGCTTACTTTTTATTGCTTTTAGAGTGTCGGTGTTCATAGTCATACCCGTATTCACGTTCAGATCTACATTCATATCTACGTTCATGCTCATATCCACGTTCATATTCATAGCCATCACCTATTTATTCATTTCAATATTGATTTTTTTCCATGCGACTGTTTTTTCTTTCCCTAATAGTTTTTGTTTAACTAAATTGTTTAAATAGTCTACTGATCCTATTAACCCCATTAGGTGACCTTGGCAGATATAACTATTTAATAAGATAATCTTGCTGTTCAGTAAGCGGCATAAAATTGATTCTTTCTTACTCTTATTCTTACCCATATTCTTACCTTTGCTCTCTGCTTGGTTTTTAGTCTGATGCTTAATAGCGGCTAATGAGTAGGCGCTTAATTGAGCTAGCAATAACAGTGTAAAAAATACGGATTCTGTAGATAACACGGCACTGATGAATAACAGAGTGATTAAAAGGTAAGGCATGATGACCCGCAAACCTTTACCCGATAGAAACATCCATTGAATGCGCACTCGGTTTAGGTCAAGGCTCGGAGTCAACAATGATGTTAAACGAATTACTTGCTGGGCATTACCTTGTGATATGCGTCTACGACGCTGCGCATCCACGGCAAGGGGGGTTGGTTCTGTTTCAAAAATATGAATATTCTTATCGAATATCGCCTTATGCCCCTGTGAGACTGCACGCATGGGTAAGATAAAATCGTCGTTAATCGTATCAAGTTCTAATTTTTTACAGCACTCGCGGCGAATAGCATAATAGGCCCCAGGCACACCGATGACAGAGCCTAACTGGCTTTCTAGTTCACGTACTTTATTTTGATACTTCCAATAGTTTGTTTCAGCGCTACTATTTTCATCACTCTTATCCTCATGATCCCTATCACTCCAATCTGTTGAGATTAAGGAATAATCTCCGGTAACAACGGCAATACTTGAGTCATTCATAAAGTGCTGAGCACTACGCCATAATACATCTTGATCTAATATGGCACTGCTATCAGAGAATACAATAATGTCTTCTTTGCACTCCGCTAATGCACGATTAATGACGGAGACTTTTCCTCCATTCTTTTTGATATTGACAATGCGTATGTCCAAATCTCTATTGTAAAATGCTCCCTGAGCCAAGATGGCTTTTTTAACCGTATTATCATTACAACCATCACAATACACCGTTATGGTTAAGCGGTTATCTGGGTAATCCAGCCAGCCTATACTGTCTATTTTCTGTTGAATGATACGCTCTTCATTAAACGCCGGAACGATAATATGAATACTGGGTAGTATTACTTGTCCTTTATAGGAAGGTACCGTTTGATTATGGTTACTTCCCTTGGCATTACGAGCCGAGTGAATATGTGCGGCAATTTTTAATAGCATAGGGTAGCCAATATGATGATAAATAATTAGCGTTAACAGTATGAGGGCGATAATAATCATAATATGTCTCTCTATCTAAATTCATTGTCATAACGAGTGAGTCGGCGGCTAGTTATACAAGGCTCGGTACTTAGCCAGCATGTTGCCAAAATCACGATTCTTTAGAACGAATTCTCTCGGTGATATAAAGTTATCTTTTTGTTTGTTTCTAAATATCTGACGTATTCCCCAGGCCAACGCTGAGCTATCTTGTGCGGGAACCATCATGCCAGTATCTGGGCAGCAGGCTTCGCGACTCCCCCCCACGTCGGTTAATACAACCGGTACACCACAGGCCTGAGCTTCTAGCGGAGAGAGTGGCAACCCTTCATTAAGTGATGACATGCAAAACACGTCTAGAGATTGGTAGAAGTACACCATATTATTGATATTACCGAGCAATATTACGCGTTGTTCAAGGTTCAGATATTTAATTTCTGCTTCTAATTCGTCTCGATACTCTCCCTCTCCTGCGAGGACTAAAATGCTATCTTCTTGAAGAAACTTAAGTGCTTTGATTAAATATTTCTGCCCTTTAACTTCTGTTAAGCGTCCTGCACAGCCAATAATATGAACACCTTTTTGAGGCAATCCTATTTGCGCTCGGGCATAGCTTTTATTGCCTTTATGAAATAGTTTGCAATCAACACCGTTATGAATCACTTGGCTTGGATAATCTGGCTGATATTTTTTTAATTGCTCGTGGACACCTTCTGCATCGGCGACTAAAACAGGCTTTACCCACTTAAGCAGCGAGCTTTCTAATCTTCTGCGTTTAAGGTCTTGCATGTGCCAGGCATCATGCTCGGTATGTATCCGGTGCTGTATTCTGGCCAATCTGGCGGTTAAGCCTGCATAAAATAGCGGGCCGATATGATGGGTGTGTAGAACATCGGTTTTTAAACGTTGTAATATTCTTTTCACCTTAAAAAAACAGCTCAACGACAAGCCCTGTGGTTTATTCAGAAAATATAGATTTTGCTTATACGGCAATAGTCTTGGCCAATGTCTTAAGGCTTCTTCTTTTGTGCCTTCAAGGCTTATAATGTGCATGTCTTCACTTTGTGATAATTGCGAAGAACGTAACATTTCTAATACTAAGCATTCAATGCCTCCTGCTCGTAAATGCTGCACAACCTGGACGACAACTTTATGGGGTGTTGTGGACTTTTGCTCTACGACTATTTTTTCTTCATTTGATTTCATAAATAATCTCCGCCAAGGCTTTAACCTTGATTACGTTTTGCTATCTTCAAAAATGGTATCGGCTTGCAGTAGTTCTTTAATTTTTGGAATTCGGCTTAAAACAGGGGCTTGGGTGAACACCTGTAGCTGGCTACTACGGCGTACGCTGGTATCCATTATTTCTACAATCACAGCCATGCCTGCGCCAAAAAATATTCCGCCTACTAAACCGGCTAATATAAATACTGCGCCAGGTAAGTTCGAAGGCCATATCGGGGTATAAGGTTCGTCAATTATTTTAATTCTATTTTTTTCTTCGAAACGTCCAAGAGAACCGGTTATTTTTGCCATTTCATAACGTTTTAAGAATTCGTTATACAGGTCTTGCTTGGTATCAAGCTCTCTTTTCAATTCCGTAAGGTCACGCTCAATAATGGCAAATGCTTTCACCTGCTCTTCCATTTCTTGTATTTGGGCTTTCAGACTGGTTATTTCTTGCTTCAAGCCTCGTTCTAAAGCTCGGGATTTTTGAATTTCTTGTAATTGAGAAACTAATAAAGGAGCTGCATCACTATCGCCAACGGTCTGTGTGAGTGACGTACTCATCGCAAGGTGCCAAAGACGTTCTATTTCTTCTGGGGTTAATTTGGCCGTTTTTTCTAATAGACTATTACGCTTTACTTGAAGTCGATCGACTTGGCGCTGCACATTGATAACTTTTGAGTGCTGGTCGGTATAACGCGCTCGCAATAAAGCCATTTCACTGGTGAGCTGTACGATGCGTTTTTCTAACGCTGCCACAACCGGATTACTGGACGATAATCTTTCATCCATCGATAACAAAACTCCCTTAGCCGCAGACCAAGATATTTCCTTTTTAGCCAGCAGCTGTTTTAGTTCACGTAAGCGTTTGATGTTACCACCATGAAAAGCCGGTAAATCTGTCGCATACTGCTGCTTAAATAGGGATAGTTTTTTCTCTGCCGCTAGCAATTGGTCTTTCTGTGATTCCAACTGAAGTAATATGAATTTCTCAGATTGTTCTATCGAAGAACGCTCTGGAGCTAAAAGCTGCTCAATAAAATGCTGGCTAACGACTTCAAGAATCTCTTTCATATTTTCAGGTTCCCCTGAACGGTATGATATTTTCACCAGATCTTTGCCTTCTTGCGTTAACGTTAACCCTTTTGATATTTTACGGCTGATTTTTGTTCGTTCATTATTACTGGAATCGTCGTCGATTAAGGCTAATTCTTCCACTACCGAGAATAATACATGACGACTATGAACTAAGGTGTCGAGTGCAGCCATGCGTTCTTTTAAGTTGGTTGATACCGATAAGTCTTCTAAAAATGGATTTAACTTAGAGGTTTCTTGTACCAGTATGGTGGTATGTGTATCAAATATTTTTCCACGGGTTATCGCAATCAAACCTCCGACTAAAGGCATGATTAAGATAGGAACTAAAATAAGATAACGCTGACGCCAAGCCGCCATCAGAATGAGATAGACATTTTCCCAAGCACTATTGCTGCGAGGTTCTGCCGTTGAGTTAAGTGGTTTCATTTCACTGAGAGGAATGCTCATTGCGCCCTCCCATTTTTAAAGAGAAAACGACTTGATGCAAAGGTAAATCGGCTTTGTATTGTTGCTCGATCACAATCCCACGAGGAATCATTTGGCGCAGGTTATTGCCACGTTTATAGCTTGAAATCCAGTCAGGACCTAACTGCAATACGATGGCACTAGTACGGTAATTTTCTATTTTTGATAGCCAGGTAAATAGATCAAACTTTTGCTGTTTATTAGGCTCTAACTGCAGCGGGGTAAATTGCCATTGTATTTTTTTACTCTGGTTAGCGGAATGTGCCCCGGTATTGACTTTTTGTAATACGAGGGCTTGTTCAAATAAGTTTTTATTCGCATCTTTGTTGGCGGTTGTTGCGCACCCTACCATGCTCGCGCTCATGATTACGATTAACATAACAGTCATCGTGATCTTGTGCTGAGCCATGCTGATAAGTGTTTGCAACTTGTTCATTTTCACCACCCGAATAAAGAGATTTATCTAGGTGTTTCAAGCTTTGTGCCAAATCCATTATTTGGTCTCGCCAGCTATCAAGCTGACTCAGGGTCGTTTTTTCTGCCTGCTGCCAGTTGCGGCCTAGCGAGGCCTCTATTTGCTGCTTTAATCTTATCGCTGCTGGGCTAGTTTGCTGATCTAGCCAGAGGTACCACCTAAGCTCATATTGCCCCACGGCTAGTTCAAACAAGCCTCTATCAACATCTGGCAATACCTCACAGCTATTGGGCTGCGGGTAAAAGAACTGATAATCCCCTTCTCGTCCATCCGTCGGATCATAGGGGTTGGCAGTAGGCATTCTGCCATGCCATTGCACATAACCATCCGCCTCGCTATGCCATAGGAACGCACCCGCTGCGAGCCTAAAGTCAGGCATGTTATATAACCAAACCCTCTTCTTTGATGAGCCTTTAGAAGGTAATGATTTATGAATACGGGCAATTTCCGCTTTATCCACCCCAAATCCGTGATTGATGAGTATTAGATCCAGTTCCTTGATCAGTGATTCTTGCTCTTTATGATTCAAATGCCCCGCTGTTTTTGCATACTGGTTTGCAGAATGCAAACGCTGCGCATCGTCTTGTATTTTCGGGATTTGTGCTGTCAGTGCTTCATCAGCGATGGACCAATAGATACGGGTTTCGCCATGGCTTAGCTCAGATAACTTCGCCATTTGACTTTGTAATGCTTCCACATCCAACATTTCTTTAAGCCGTTTATAGGGGGTATAAGCCAATAGGTCAGTAGGGCCATAAAATTCTTTATATAGCGCTAATTCATGTAGCCAGTTCTGAAGGTTATCTTCACTGGGTGTTTCCATGGGCGGGGCTAACGCACGCAGATCTAAGCGGTCCAGATAATTCAAATCGCAATAGACTTGTGCTAGCTGTAATGACTGCCACTGCTTAAAAAATTGTAAGTGGGGGCTATGATCAAGATAAATTCCGACCTTTTGTTTATTCTGCGGTAAAACCTGATCAATGACTTCGATTGAAAGCTTAATGTATTGTATTTTAGCTTCGTTCTCTTCTCCTTCTGTTAGTGCATGCTTAAACGATAGCTGCATACCATAGTGACCGGGAGTTTGTTGTTCATTGGCTTTTAACCACAGGGCAATTCTGTGGCTGCCTGTTGGTATGACTTCAGAGCTGAGTTTCGTTAAGTGAGTATAACGCTTAGTTAAATGCTGGCTACTGCCCGAACGACGCCAGCGTGGTAAGGCTTTACGAATTTCTAGATAGCCTCCTTCTTGTTGAAATGAAGACTGCCAGCTTGGTTGTGCATCTTGATCCAGCTGGATATCCACTTCAATCAGCTTACCTTCACCTTGTGCCAACCTAATCGTTTTGTTTAAAACGAAGTCTTGTGGTGCTGTTGAGTCTATTAGTGGCTGCTGTTCGACCAACCAATGCTGGTTAAAATATTCTTGCCGACGCTGATTCACTAACCTTAATGCATTGGTTTCAGCTTGATAAACTTTGCTATCCAATTTTTGTAATATTAAGCCACTGATAAAACGTTGCTGCGGGCTATCGCCGAGTAACTGTATCGATAACTCTTCGCTTGTTTGTTCAAAATCATAGCTTTGTACTAACCCTCGATGCTTTACCACGTCGTGCCATGGGTCTTTGTCTGCTGTTTGCTGATAAAACCTCAGGTATTCCTTTTGGAACCACTGAGCTGGGGTTTTTCTATCGTTGTCAGCCTTTAATAATGGCTGCTCAATGCCATTAATGGCTAATCCTAGATTCATTTGTCTAGGTAGATTCTCCCACTCGCCAAGGTCTTCACGAAATAAAGAAATGCGCCATAACCCCTGCTCTAGTGGCATACGCAGTTCTTCGATTCCTGCGATGCCATCTCTGATCCAAGGGTCAGGTCCAGGTCGGTCAACGGCTCTCATTTGACCGAACAGTTGAATGCTATTATTGGCCTCCTTATTTTTTAGAAGATTGATAGCATGCGTTCCTTCTAATACTTCACCCTGGCGACTGCCAAAATCATAAGCTCTAACATAGTCGGGTAATTGCCGATCTTGCTCGATAGCGACATAATCAACTTTAATGTCTTTTATATTGCGCTGTTTATTACCACGAACGGTTTTTTGACCATTAAAAATGTAGATATGCTTGAGCTTGGCAATATCCAGCGGCTGTTTGTTTTCTTTTTTCAATCCTTGTATAGAAATGCGTAACTCAAATGTCCCGCTATTAACTCTGCGCTCTAAGTTTGTTCGAGTGTAATAATCAAAACTATTACGATCATCTATTCGTATGACTAATAACTGCGACTGATTATTAGGATTACGACCTTTAATCACGAGGACATCACGCGCTTGAATCCGATCAATACCTTGTTGATTGATACTGCTCTGATCAATCTTCATCTGCCAAGGCAAGTAGGTATCCTCCACTAATACCTTTTGCGGTAAGTCTTCGGCTGAAGCCAGAACTTCAGCCGCCATTAATGGTGAAATACATACCCAAATAAAGAACGAAATAAATAGCGATAAAGGCATATGTCACTCCTAACTCACTTGAATGCGTCGTAATATTTCACGTTCTATTTTCAAGGCTCTTGCTTGCCAAGTATGGCTACCGACTTGCTTTGCTCTACGCTGCCTTACCCGACGAATTTTATCGATATCCGACCAATCATTAATCGCAGAAAAGAAATCAACCTGACTGGTATTGAGTAGCAGTTCTTTTGCAATGGGCACTTCCGCCGCCGCATTTTCAATAGCGTCACAAAAATCGTTGGTGCCCGCGATGGTGATCCAGTCTTTATAAGGCTTTAATGCAGGAAAATTGGTGCTGACGATGGGTTTACCCACCGCGAGATACTCCCTTAACTTCAGTGGGTTACACGCACGAATTTGGGCATTATCTTTAAATGGCAGCAGTGAAACCTGCCAATGATGGATATAGTTAGGTAGCTCGCTATGCTCTTTTTCGCCTAGTAAGTGAATATTAGGTTCACGTCTTAAGTGTTCGACAAAGCAACGCTGTGGACCAATAATCACAAAGCTCCAGTGACGCATTTTGCGGGCGGTACGAATCAACAATTGCTGGTCGACCCAACCACTGATACTGCCATAAAAACCTGCAACAGGGCCTGCAGGTAAATCTTTAGGCCGCTCACTAGGGGCTTCATAAAAATAATCGGCAACACCATGAGGGATAAATACGGTTTTTTCTGCAGGAAACTTTCTCGATAGCGATTCGCTCGCGACCAATATCAGATCGACCTTTTCAACTAACTCGGCTTCTAACTTATCCATCACATCATGATCCACACCTTCCAAAGAAGAGAAGTCATCGCCACAATAATAAATGCTGAATGATTCATGGATTTGTCCTAATAAAGGCATCGCGCTGGGTAAGGATAACCATAAGATTGGCTTTTCTTTCGCAATATCTAACGAGTGATTATTTTTAAACACATTGAATAATTTTTTACTGATAATCTTCTGATTCAACCAACGCGCCCAAGACTGCCCATGAAATGGAATGGCAAAGGGATTTACAACCTTTGGTTGCCAATCATGCTCTTCTAGTTTCAAGTGCTGATCAACCAAAGGTTGTTTTTTTAAGCCAAAGGTTAATATGGCTTTAAGTTTTCTTAGCGCACGCCCCATGTCGGATAGATTAAAACGTGGCGCTCTTAAACCAATCGAATTCACCCAGGTAATATCATGATACTTAGACAGCTCTCGCGCTAAGTGCTGCGTACTACTAGGATGTCTTCCCCAATCTTCACCGAACATAACCATAGGATAATTATCTGATAAACTATTCATGAGTTTTCTCCAATCGATTTAATAATTTTGGCGGGGGATCCTGCCGCAATAACGCCGGCCGGTAAGTCATGGGTAACAATACTGCCTGCCCCAACAACCGTGCCTTCACCAATGGTGACCCCTGCGAGTACAGTTACACCGGTGGCTAACCACACGTCCTTTTCTAGAATAATACTGCCTGTTTGATGCTCTTCTTCGGGTAGACCTAAAGCGCGCTTCTCCGCGTTTAATGGGTGGCCTGGAAAACCTGCGAGAAAGACTTTTCCCGCAAGACGAACGTTATCACCTATGATGATCTGCTGGCCGACATTGATCGAGTTCTGCCAGCCAATATCAACGTTATTACCGATGATCAATTCGGGAGTTATTTCACTACTGCTACGACCACATAAGGTTGATAGCCCCGATACGCGCGTATTATCACCGATGGATATGGTTAGTTTCCCTAATACCAGCGGCATTCCACTGTAGAGGTAAAACTGCTTTCCACAATACTGTAAACGGCTTTTGAATAACGGTGTCCAATAAAAAATTCTCAAGCCATTAGCAATTGTATTTTTAATGCTAAGGTGTAGCCAATACAAAGGTTTATGCAGCAATGTGATTTTCGGAACTTCGAAAAATCTGATTTTATTAATCACTGCCATGGCATTTTTAGCCAAGGGAGTTTCAGATTTTTTCAACCACATTTTTGTCGTATATATTAATTGCATAATGGCTACCTCAGTTATCATCTTAAGCCTGATATTATTTATTCTACCGTGACGGACTTGGCCAAATTCCTTGGTTGATCAACGTCGGTTCCTCTTAGCAGAGCCGTATGGTATGCCAGTAGCTGAACAGGAATGGTATACATAATAGGCTGTAACATATCGCAGACGACGGGCATTTCTATCACGCTATCGACTTTGTTTTTACTGGCATCGGAACTCTTACACGCCGCTACTCCACGGTAATCACTGATCAAGATGACCTTGGCGCCACGGGCGCGCACTTCTTGTAAATTCGATAACGTTTTTTCAAATAACGCATCAAAGGGGGCCAATACGACTACCGGCATTTGGTTATCAATCAATGCAATGGGTCCATGTTTCAACTCTCCCGCCGCATAACCTTCCGCGTGAATATAAGAGATCTCTTTTAATTTTAAGGCTCCTTCAAGCGCAATTGGATAACATTGGCCACGACCGAGAAATATTGTGCTTCTCGCTTTGACCAGGGATTTTGCTACATCACGAATGAGAGGTTCTTGCTGTAACGCAGCACCGATACACTGCGGAATATCCTCTAATAAACTGACCATTTTTTTATGTTGTTTACCACTAAGAGCTTTACGTTCAAGCGCCGCAGAAACCGCAAGTTTGGCTAATACTGTCAATTGCGAAGTAAATGCTTTAGTCGATGCCACACCAATCTCAACACCACACAAAGTGCGATAGACAAAGTCAGATTCACGAGCAATAGAACTTTGAGAGACGTTGACGATTGATAAGCAATATTGGCCTTGGTCTTTAGCGTATCTGAGCGCAGCTAAGGTATCGGCTGTTTCGCCACTTTGAGAGACAAATAAGCAGCCGCCTTTTTCCATCATGGGCGGTTCGCGATAGCGGAACTCTGAGGCTAGATCAACTTCTACAGGAAGGCGGGCAATTTTTTCGAACCAATATTTGGCAACCATTGCTGCGTAATAACTGGTGCCACAGGCAATAATATGTAAACGATCGATTTTAGAAAAGTCCATGGTTGGCACAGTTTCTAAGCTAATTTGATTTAATCCATCGAGGGTTTTTTGGCTCGCTTTTGTTTGTTCATGCATCTCTTTATGCATGTAGTGGTCGTAGCCTTCTTTACAAATGTTCTGATCGTCCTTTTCAATTTTTACTCGTGGGCGAGTAACCACTTCCATGTGACGGTCAAAAATATATACCTCTTTGCTTTCAACCAGTGCTAAGTCACCTTCTTCTAAATAAATCACCTCATCGGCTAATAAGCTGGCCGCAACGGCATCTGAAGCAATAAATGCAGACTGCTTATTAAATCCAACTACCAGTGGACTACCACGACGGGCGGCGATGATTTGCCCCTCCTTACCTTGGAATAACGCGCCAATCGCATACGTTCCTCGCACCCTAGAGAGTGCTCTTTTGGTTGCAATAAGGGGTTTATAACCTTGAAGTAAATAGTGACTGATTAATTTAGGCAGTACTTCACTATCGGTTTCACTTTCAAATTCATAGCCTAGCTGCTCTAGCTCGGTACGAAGATCTTGGTAATTTTCAATGATGCCGTTATGGACTAGGGCGACATTATTCGCGACGTGTGGATGGGCATTATTTATCGCAGGCTGACCATGGGTCGCCCAACGCGTATGAGCGATGCCTGTCGTTCCTTTAAATCTTGAATTCTCCAATGCCGTTTCTAAATTAACTAATTTTCCATTAGCTCGGCAGCAATCAATTGAACTATCTTCTAAGATCGCAATACCCGCGGAGTCATAACCACGATACTCCAATGCTTTTAAGCCATCGATGAGTGTTTGCACCGCATTTTTATCATTTACCACACCAAAGATTCCACACATATCACTACCCTCGAACAGCCGTACATTTTGATTACATACTGGGGGTTTGCGAATAACGGGCCAACCTTCGGAAAATTAAGCTAAGTCTTTGTTATCTATAATATAATTCAGTAATTTCAGTAAATTTATCAGTTCTATTTTTAAGTTCAACTTGCAATTTATTTTGCAAATTGCAATTTCATTTTTCGAGATAAAATCATCTAAATTGCAATCTGCAAACTCTCTATTTTCCATATATCCCTATAAAACAAGCACTTAGCTTTTTTATGATTACTGGCACCGGCTTTGCAATAACCTATGTTACGAAATAACTAAATTAAGGTATTAATATGAAGACTCGATTTTTCTTATTGATTTTGCTGAGCTTTAGCATGAATGTTTTTTCAGCGCCCTTTGATACCTGCCCGACAAAAGCTTTTTTATTTCAAGCTAGGCCCGTTATTGTTTATGGTATTAATTTAGTCTCTGGCACAGATGCAATTTTACAAGATGACGTGGGTTTATTACCTGGCACCAGCAATATAGGCAATGTGAACGGCGTCGGTTTTGATGATTACATCGCAGACGATGGCACCAGTTATCGCTACCTATATGGTTTTAATACCACGAACTTAAAGTTTGTACGTTTGGACAGTGATTTTAAGCAATCAGAATTGACGGTAACAAACCAACCTTCAGGTTCTTTTTATGTCGGTGATGTGTATAACCATCACTATTATTTTTATCGTAAAGGTAAAGGTTTTTATAAAATGAACCTAGATGAGGATGCGGATAATTACTTGGTGATTGAAACTATTTCCACCGCGGCCAACCGTAATCTGACAGATTTTTCTTTTCATCCCAGTAATAATAAATTGTACGGCGTCGATAATAGCTCGGGAATACTTTATGAATTCAATATCGAAAACGGTGCGTCTGAAAGCCTAGGGAATACCGGAGAAACAGGCACATTTGGTGCGGGCTATTTTGATGTCAATGGAAAACTCTATTTATCACGCAACCAAGATGGCAAAATTTATCGGATCGATTTATCCAGTGTTGACGATCCAGGTAGCTCAGGCCCTTACCCTGCTGAATTATTCGCCCAAGGTCCTTTGTCTGGCCAAAACGATGGCGCGCGCTGTGCTAATGCCCCTCTTATTTCTCCTGATATGGAAAGTACCATCGATTTTGGTGATGCCCCAGATAGCTATAGTACTACGCTGGATGCCAATGGCGCGCGCCATGAAATTATTGATGGTGGTCCCTATCTTGGTAGTACTTCGCCAGATGGTGAAGTGGATGCCCGTTTAGGTATTTTGTCTGACGACAGTAATAATGATAATGCAAATCGCGATGATGAAGATGGTATTGGTTTAGTCACTGGTTTATCTCGTGGCTTAGACAATACGGTGGTCGTGACTGCTTCCCAAGCCGGTTATCTACAAGCGTGGTTCGATTGGAATAGAGATGGAGACTTTTCCGATAATGGTGAGCAGATGGCGACGAATCAGCTGTTAGCTGCCGGGGCAAACAATATAGTTGTACGTGTTCCTATCGACGCTGACATAGGTTCAAGCTGGGCAAGATTTCGTTTTGGCTCGCAACAAGATATTAATTTTAATGGCGGCGCCACCGACGGCGAAGTTGAAGACCATCAAATTGAAATTTCAGATATAGGTGTCAGCTATCGCTACTACCCAGAAAATGGTTCTTGGGTAACTCTAGCCTATGAAGACCAATGGCCGATCGAAGGGGACTATGACATGAACGATGTGGTCTTCCATTATCGCACCGTGAGTGTCGTTAAAGATGATCAACTATTACGAGTAGATGTGTATGGCCAGCTCATTGCCATCGGTGCTAGCTACCATAACGGATTTGCCATTCGCATTCCGGACGTACAAGCGGATAGCGTCGATACCAGTAAGATGCGCTTTAAACACTCTAGCCTAGATGCCAGCGGTAATAGCAGTGAACAAGACATGGGGAATCCGATTGAGGCAGGAAGTGATGAATTGATCGCGGTTATTACTCAAGATACCTGGCAGCAAGTGGATACTGATTGTGCTTTCTACCGCACCGATGCCAGCTGTACGGATCATATTCAGTTCGCCTTTGAACTCAGCTTACCGTTTAGCAGTGCGCAAGCGAATTCATCCATCAGCACCCTGTATGACCCCTTTATTTTTGCCACCAGCAACCGCTTTCACGGCAATTATTTCGTCACGCCACCCGGTCGCGGCTGGGAAATGCACCTGGCGGATGTCCCGGCCACTGAGCAAGCCAATAGCAGCTTCTTTAAAACCGGTCAGGATACAACGGATACCAATACCGGTCGTTATTACAAGACTAATAACAATTTACCTTGGGCTATGGAAGTCGGCACGGAATGGAAGCATCCCTACAGCGGTGTGGACTTATTACAAGCTTACCCAGATTTTGAAGGCCACATCACGTCGAATAAGCTGGACAAGCTAGATTGGTATCAAGCGGCTAAACGGGTGAATGGTAAGACATATCCTTAATAATTTACTAGACGACAAAATAATTCATATTGAGGTAACACGATGAACATTAACTTAAAAAGCTATATAAAAACGCTATTCGCGGTTAAGTCCGTACAAGTCACTTTTCAAGGTCTATTGAGTATTTGTATTCTGTTAAGCCTTTTAGCCTGCCAACACCAAGAAGAAAAAGAAGCCGATGTGCACACAGAAAAAGAAGCCACTTCTACCAGCCAACTTAAAGCCTTGGCAGAAATGAAATACATCTCTCACACCAGTATGGATTTAGCGGTGGATATCAACTTCCAAGGCGGCGGTCCTGCTTATCTATCCGTTTATTCTAAATACGTCCGTGAAAATAATGACCATTGGAAAATTAATTACGATAGCCGATTATTAGCCAGCTATATGATCAATAGCCAGATTAGACAAGAAATCGCTATTCCTCAGCACTTAACTCGCCTATTAGTACAGGTTTGGTTTTATGATGATAGAGCGCCTGTAAGCAAAGAAATATTAATTGATAAGCGGCTTTCTATTCAGCTATAAATTGAAGTTTTGCCCTGTCAATGGATTAAAGGGCCATTGAAATTCAAAGCCTTTTAATCTCCCTTTTTTTTAGTATTAATAATACCCATTCTCATCTAATAACAATATAACAATCAATAACATAGGGCCAAGTGTGCTTATCCGCCACTAGTGGCGCATTCCCTGACATGGGTCAATTTTTGTCAACGCAATTCAATAGCACTATTCACGGCAAGGTTTAGTATTACTTCTAAGATTAATAGTTAAGCGCTTACTTTAAGCGTTAACACAAATAACGGAGTGATTCGGCCATGTCTGAAGAACTAGTCTCAATAGAAGCTCGCACTAAAAAAGCAGAATTAACTACCTCGTTATTTCTAACTTTTGTGGTGATTCCTGCTTTAACAGTGGGTGGTATTGCTGCTTACGGATTTATGGTTTGGTTTATGCAAATTCTTAATGGACCTCCAGGAAGCTAGAGGTTGTTAGGAAAGCATCATGGCTAATATAGATCATTCACGACGCGCTTTCTTTCGCCGCCCCGCTGCCTTAGCAGCCAAGCCGGTAAAAGAAGAGGCTGAACCAGCAAGCTGGTTACCTCAACGCCCTCCTTGGGCATTGAGCGAGTCGTTATTCACCGACCAGTGCACTCGTTGTAACGAGTGCATTTCTGCGTGTGAAGAAGAAATAATTATTAAAGCCGATGGCGGATTTCCTGAAGTCGATTTTCATCGTGGTGAATGCACTTTCTGTGAAGCCTGTATCGACGCCTGTGAGCCCGGTGCATTGTTCAAACATACAGAACAAGATGAGCAGCCTGCTTTCTATTTCGAGATTAAGATTGACGATTCCTGTTTTGCTAAACAAAAAACTCACTGCCAAAGCTGTAAAGACGTTTGTGATACCCGCGCCATTACCATGCCTTGGCCTAAGGATGTGTCGTCAGGCGCAATCCAAACCCCTGAAATTAATAGTGAAGATTGCACCAGTTGTGGCGCTTGTATTTCTACCTGCCCTACTCAATCGATCAGCATTACCCCTATTGCGTCAGAAGCTACTTTAGCTAACGATGAAAAGAAAAGCGGAGCTCAATTATGAGAGTAAACAAAATTGCTTTAGACGATGTTACTGAAGAAAGTCATATCAGTAGTTTTATTGTGTTGTGCCAAGCGGAAAAGCATCAAAGCGTTGAAAAAGCATTGCTGGCGCAAGCCGACATCGAAGTGCACGCCAGTGATGTGAAAGGCAAATTTGTGGTAGTTACCGAAGCAAAACACCAGGGCATTATTATGGACCGTATTGATTTAATTACCGCCATCGACGGTGTGATTAATACATCTATGGTTTATCACCAGGTTGCCGCAATCGATGAACTGGACGATGAGATTGATCAAACCGATAGCGATCAACCGATCGAAAAAATTTATCAACCACAAATGTGTGAAGCGCCGTCGGATACAGACGCAGCCTCACAGACTGTTTAATAACAGCAGTCCAATAAATTATTTAAAAATTAAAAAGATTAAAATTTAGACTCGGAGAAAGCATATGAAATTAACTCGCCGTGATGTCATTAAGGCCCAAGCAGCCGCGACTGCTGCGACAGTGGCCGGTATCAGCTTACCCGCTAGTGCCAGTAATATTATTACTTCTAGCAAGGCAAACAAACTTACTTGGTCAAAAGCACCGTGTCGTTTCTGTGGTACTGGTTGCGGAATCAGTGTTGCCACCAAAGACGGTAAGGTCGTTGCGACTCACGGTGACGAAAAAGCGCCAGTGAACAAGGGGCTCTCTTGTGTGAAGGGCTACTTCTTATCGAAAATCATGTACGGCAAAGACCGTTTGACGACGCCTATGCTGCGTAAGAAAAATGGTCAGTTTGATAAAGAAGGTGAATTCACTCCAGTTTCTTGGGATGAAGCTTTCGACATCATGGAAGTTAAGTTCAAGAAAGCCTTAAAAGAAAAAGGCCCAACGGGTATCGGTATGTTCGGTTCTGGTCAGTGGACGGTACAAGAAGGTTATGCCGCGGTTAAGTTAATGAAAGCCGGCTTCCTTTCCAATAACATCGATCCTAACGCCCGTCACTGTATGGCGTCTGCGGTAGGGGGGTTCATGCGTACCTTTGGTATCGATGAGCCAATGGGTTGCTACGATGATATGGAAGCAGCAGACGCTTTCGTTCTTTGGGGCTCTAACATGGCTGAGATGCACCCAATTTTGTGGACCCGCATCGCTGACCGTCGTCTTTCTAATCCACACGTTAAAGTGGCCGTGCTTTCTACTTACGAGCATCGCTCATTCGACCTTGCGGACATTCCAGCGATCTTCACGCCGCAAACCGATATGGTGCTATTGAACGCCATTGCTAACTACATTATTGAAAGTGGCAGTGTTAACCAAGACTTCATTAATAAGCACGTAAACTTCCGTGAAGGTGTGACTGACATTGGTTACGGTTTACGTCCGACTCACGAGTTGCAGAAGAAAGCGAAGAACCCTAACTCTGGAAAATCTACCCCGATTGATTTTGATGCGTTTGCTAAATTCGTTAAAACTTATACCTTCGAATATGCAGAAAAAATGTCTGGTGTTCCGGCTCGCACTATTGAGAAAATCGCTAAATTATACGCAGATCCTAAAACTAAAGTGATGTCACTTTGGACTATGGGAGCGAACCAACATACTCGTGGTGTTTGGACTAACAACTTGCTGTATAACATCCACTTATTAACCGGCAAAATCTCTCAGCCAGGTAATAGCCCCTTCTCACTAACGGGCCAACCATCCGCATGTGGTACGGCGCGTGAAGTGGGAACCTTCTCTCACCGCTTACCTGCCGACATGGTGGTAAAAAATCCTAAGCACAGAGCTTTATCTGAAAAGATTTGGAAATTACCTAAAGGTATTCTAAATCCTAAGCCAGGTGCTCACGCGGTGAAGCAGGTTCGTGATTTAAAAGACAGTAAGATTAATGCTTATTGGATTCAGGTGAATAACAACCTACAGGCTGGCCCAAACGTTAACGAAGAAATTCTTCCGGCTTACCGTAATCCAGATAACTTCATCGTTACTTCCGATGCTTACCCAACAGTGACTGCTGAAGCGTCTGATTTGATTCTTCCTTCAGCCATGTGGGTAGAGAAAGAAGGTGTATTTGGTAACGCCGAACGTCGTACACAATCTTGGTACCAGCTAGTTAACGCTCCAGGCGATGCCCGTTCTGACATGTGGCAGATCGTTGAGTTTTCTAAGCGCTTTACGACTGACGAAGTTTGGCCTGCGGAAGTGCTCGCGGCGAACCCTGAATATAAGGGTAAGTCTTTATACGAAGTGCTTTATAAGAATGGCAATGTGGATAAATTCCCGCTATCGCAAATTAGCCCTGATTATGAAAACCAAGAGTCGAAAGAGCACGGTTTCTATATTCAAAAAGGCTTATTTGAAGAATACGCAACCTTTGGTCGCGGTAAAGCACACGATCTTGCGCCTTACGAAACTTATCATAGTGAGCGTGGTTTACGCTGGCCTGTGGTTGATGGCAAAGAAACTAAGTGGCGCTTTAAAGAAGGCAGCGACCCATACGTTGAAAAAGGCAAAGGCTTCCAGTTCTACGGTAAGAAAGATGGCAAAGCGATCATCTTCGCCTTACCTTACGAAGCACCTCCAGAAGTGCCGGATGAAGAATTCGACATGTGGTTATGTACCGGTCGTGTATTAGAACATTGGCACACAGGTTCTATGACTCAACGTGTTCCTGAGTTGTTTAAAGCAGTGCCTGATGCCCTGTGTTATTTACACCCAGAAGATGCGAAGAAGCGTGGTTTACGTCGTGGTGATGCGGTTAAAGTTCAATCTCGTCGTGGTGAAATTATTACTCGCGTAGAAACTCGCGGCCGTAATAAGCCACCGGTTGGTTTGATCTTTGTACCTTTCTTTGATGCTCGTCAGTTGATCAACAAGGTAACTTTGGATGCGACGGATCCATTATCTAAACAGACGGATTTCAAAAAATGTGCAGTAAGAATCGAGAAGGTATAGGGAGAAAAATTATGAAAAATACTCTTTTAAATAAAGTCAGCACTGTTTGCATGACTGCTGCATTAGCCGTCTCTTCAATCGTACTGCCGTCTGTTGCCTCTGCTGCTGATGCGGTGATTGATGCAGAGCCACAAGTAGCAAGCATGCGTGGCACTGCACCACTAAATGCTGAATTGACTCCAAACCCTATGGAGAAGGTAGAAAACAACGACCTTAAACGTCAGCGTGACTACCCGCAGCAGCCTCCGACTATTCCACACGATATTAGTAAATATCAGTTGGATAAAAACTTTAACAAGTGCATGGACTGTCACTCACGTAAACTGGCCGATGAAGCGCAAGCTCCCGCGGTAAGTGTGACTCACTACATGAACCGCGATGGCGAGTTCTTAGGTGAAATGTCTCCTCGTCGTTACTTCTGTACTCAGTGTCACGTACACCAATTAGAAAGTAAGCCTATGGTTGAAAACGAATTCGTTGATGTTGACGAATTGATTAAGCAATCAAACCAGCGCGCTAAGAAGTAGGAGTTGGCATGAATAAAATCATTAATTTGTTGAAACTGGGTTGGGCAATCTTGTCCAAGCCAGCGGTACACTTATCTCTAGGTTTCTTAACCATCAGTGGCTTTATCGCTGGGGTTATTTTCTGGGGTGGATTCAATACCGCCATGGAACTAACCAATACCGAAGAGTTTTGTACTAGCTGTCACGAAATGCGCGACAATCCTTTTATGGAATTGCAATCTACGATTCACTACAGCAACCGCTCCGGTGTTCGTGCTATTTGCTCCGACTGCCACGTACCGCATAACTGGACTGATAAAATTGCGCGTAAAATGCAGGCTTCTAAAGAAGTTTGGGGCAAGATTTTCGGCACCATTGATACGCGTGAGAAGTTTGAGAACCATCGCTTACAGTTAGCTCAAAATGAGTGGACGCGTTTAAAAGCCAACGACTCTCTAGAGTGTCGTAATTGTCACCAGTTTGATTCCATGGACTTCACCCGTCAAAGCAAGCGTGCGGCGGCTCAGCACTCAAGTGCACTGGCTTCTGGTGAGAAAACCTGTATCGACTGCCATAAGGGTATTGCTCACAAGCTGCCGAATATGGAAGGTGTTCGTGAAGGTACTTCTCCACATTAGAGAGGCCTCACTAGAGAGTCCGCACGGACTCTTGATTTAAAGCAGTAAACAGTGAGATGCAGTCTTGCATCTCACTTCCCCCTAAGATCTAATGCCCTATATAATCTCTTTAATACCTATTTCTATTGTCATCTGTTAGCACCTCGCTAACATTAGGAGAACCATCATGGGTAACCATGCCAGCAAAGAATTCACCCCATTACGCATCGCCGTTTTAACTATTTCTGATACCCGCAACGATCAAACAGATACTTCGGGTAAGTACCTAGTAGAAGCGCTTCAAGATGCGGGACATCGCTATGAAGATAAGATCATCGTTAAAGACGACATCTATCAAATTCGTGCGATTACTTCCGCTTGGATCGCCAGCGATGAAGTGGACGTTATTTTATTAACCGGTGGTACAGGTTTTACTAGCCGTGATTCAACCCCAGAAGCGGTGATTCCCTTATTGGATAAAACCATTGAAGGTTTTGGTGAGCTATTCCGCCACCTTTCTTATGCTGATATTGGTACCTCTACGGTTCAATCTCGTGCACTTGCAGGCCTAGCCAACAATACCTTAGTTGTTTGCATGCCAGGCTCTACAGGCGCTTGTGACTTGGCTTGGAAAGGCATTTTGCTGGAGCAGTTAGATTCTCGTCACTCTCCTTGTAACTTTGTGCCTCACCTATCGGCTGACGCTCCTTGCTGTGATGGCAAGTAGTTGCATTAATCTTTAGAAAAAACTTAAAAGCGCCTCACCACGGAGTTCACGGAGGCGCTGCGCTACACGGAGGAAAGCAAGGACAAAGATTTAAAATAAAAGATAAAAACCAAACTTTTTATTTTTCTTTTCTCCGCTCTTCTAGCTTTTCCTTTCTTAGCCCTTCTCCGTGTAGCGCAGCGCCTTCGTGTTCTCCGTGGTGAACTTCTTTATCTTTCCGCTTAACCTGCTACCATCCACGCCTATTTACAATTTACCTAATTAGGTTTTCCAGTGGAATTCTATCTCGCGATCTTTCTTTTTGGCCTTTCGGCCGGCATTACCCCTGGGCCAAATAACATCATGCTCATGGCATCAGGTATGAATTTTGGCATCAAAAGCAGTATTCCCCATGTACTAGGGGTTTGTATTGGCTTTCCTCTGATGGTGATTCTGGTAGGTCTAGGCTTTAGCATCATCTTTGAGCTCTACCCCATTCTCCATGAGGTGATTAAGGTTCTAGGCCTAGTCTACCTATTGTATTTGTCTTGGTTAATTGCCAGCGCGAGCCCTGATAAGCTTGAGAATGAACGCTCCAAGCCTTTCAGCTTCTTTCAGGCGGCTCTCTTCCAGTGGGTAAACCCAAAAGCTTGGGTGATGGCCACCGGGGCTATCTCAGCCTTCACCACCTTAGCCGCCGATATTCATTGGCAGGTATTCACCATCGCAGGAATTTTCTTTTTCGCTGCGATTATCTCCAGCTCTAGCTGGTTGGTCTTTGGTAAAGGCATCAAACGGCTATTGCAAAGTAGCCAGCAGCAGAGGCTATTCAATATCTCCATGGCGCTTTTATTAGTCGCTTCGGTTTTACCGGTCGTCAAGCAGCTCTATTTACAATACCTTGCTTAGGCATGATTGCTAACGGCCAGCAAGAAAGCTGAAAATGCTCTAAAATAGTAATATCCCTGATGAACTGAGATATTCTATGTTTATTAGCGTTCTAGAGTTATTCAAGCTGGGCATAGGCCCTTCCAGCTCTCATACCGTAGGGCCTATGATGGCTGCGGCTCAGTTTATTCAAATGCTTGAAAGGATTCTCAAGCAAGACCCTGAACGATTTTCTCAAGCTCATACTCTACGTTGCATACTCACGGGCTCACTCGCTCATACAGGTCGTGGACATTCTACCGATAATGCCCTGTTATTAGGTTTACACGGTTACTCTCCGCAAGAAATTACGACCTTGGATATTGCCGAACTTATCAACCAACTTTGGCATACACAGTCATTGACTCTCAGAAGCCCTAATCAAAACTTATCCGTTAAATTCAATCCTCATAGCGATATCCTCTTCGATAAAAAACAAACACTCGTCGAACATCCCAACGGTATGATTTTTGAGGTACTCGATAGCAATCACCATCGTCTCCTCAGTGAAACCTATTTCTCTATTGGCGGTGGCTTTATCAATACGTTAGCGGAAATGAATCAACTCATTGCTCCGATTAAAATGTTGAATTCTTCCAGTTGTACTTTTCCTTTTGACGATGCCGCCTCGATGCTTACCATGGCCGAAGACAATCAGCTCAGCATTGCGCAAATGAAATTTCACAACGAGCAACAGTTTAGAACCGATGAAAGTTTAATACCCGGTTTAGATTCGATCTGGCAAGGAATGAAAAACTGCATTGAAAGTGGCTTAAAAAATGAAGGCATTCTTCCTGGGGGTCTAAAGGTTAAGCGTCGTGCAAAAAATTTATACCAGCAACTTAGCGCCAACCCTAAAGAAGCCCACCTACATGAATGGCTGTGTGCTTTCGCTATGGCCGTGAATGAAGAAAATGCTGCAGGGCATGCCGTCGTTACAGCCCCAACGAATGGCGCCGCCGGAGTAATACCTGCGGTGCTCTACTACTGTTTTAAATTTGAAAAAATAAGCCAAGTTCAAATTCATGAGTTTTTATTAACCGCCGCCGCGATTGGTGGAATCATTAAGCACAAGAGTTCAATTTCTGGGGCAGAAGTTGGCTGCCAAGGAGAAGTAGGCTCGGCATCGGCCATGGCCGCAGCAGGTTTATGTGCAATTAAAGGTGGCACTCCAGAGCAAGTAGAAAATGCGGCAGAGATAGCATTAGAGCATCATCTTGGTATGACTTGCGATCCGGTAAAAGGCCTCGTACAGGTTCCTTGTATAGAACGTAATGGTTTTGGTGCCTTAAAAGCGTATACCGCAGCCTCGTTAGCATTGCGAGGCAGCGGCCAACATATTATGTCGTTAGATAATTGCATTGAAGCGATGAAACAAACGGGGATGGAAATGTCGGTGAAGTTTAAAGAAACTTCATTAGGAGGATTAGCCGTCAATTATACGGAGTGCTAACGTTACTGGCTCGCGAGTACAATCAATATCTTGAGGATCTCATACTAGGCACATTTGTTATTAAGATTTCTCTAAACTCAAGCCAAGCCATCGGTTTATTTAAGTAATAGCCTTGAACATATTGGCAATCAAGATTTTGCAGATAGTCTAACTGATGCTTGGTCTCAACACCTTCCGCTATAATCGATAATTCATAAAGGTTGGCCAGAGAGGAAATAATATCGACCATGGATCTTTTTTTCTCACTCCCCGATTCGATATCATTAACAAAAGAGCGATCTATTTTCAAAGTACTCACAGGGTAGCGTGTTAATTGACTAAATGCAGTATACCCTGTGCCAAAATCATCTAACGAAAGGGTAATACCTGTTTCCTTAATTTTCTCTAATGTTATAACGCTTTTATCAAGATCACCGACCAAGCTTGTTTCCGTAATTTCTAATTCAATCTGTTTCGCTTGAATATTGTATTCATCTAAAAGTGCATTTAGTTTCATAACAAAATTCTTATTTAGTAGCTCTTTCGCAGAGATATTAATACAGAAGAATAATTCATCAATATCAAATTCTTCTCTCATTTCTACTATTTGCTGAAAGGTAGATTCTATAACCCAGAAATCAATATCAAAAATCAATCCACAACGCTCAGCTACTGGGATGAACTTTTCAGGGCCATACTCACACAAGGGACCAGAATTACAGCGGATCAGTACTTCAACTCCGGCAATTTCAAGGGAGTTACTATGATAGATGGGCATATAATTAAGATAAAATAATTTCTCGGCTATCGCATTTTGAAGTGCTGTTTCAATGGTCGAGTATTCAGCAATTTTTTCAGCGATTACCTCATTGAAAAATTGATAACGCTTTTTACCATCAACTTTAGCTTTATACATAGCCGCATCGGCATTTTTCATTAATACATCTGCAGTTGAACCATCCTTCCCTGCAATAGCAATACCGATACTCGCATTAACGTTTAGCTTAAATGTATTAATGCTATAAGGTTCTTCAAGCTTATTTAACAGACGATTAACGACCAGTTCAATATCGTGAACCGTATTCGTATTTGACAAGACTAGGCCAAATTCATCTCCGGCTAGCCGAGCCACACTGGGCGCTTTAGAGATAGAAAATAACATGTCCTCAGGGCGAATAGATAATTGCATGCGTTTACTCGCTTCTTGCAATAAAATATCACCGATATCATGACCATAATTATCATTTATCTGTTTAAAATTGTCTAAATCGATATAGAGCAGTGCTAATATTTTATTATGCTTTATCGCCCCCGGTATCTCACTATCTAAACGCAGGTTAAAGCTGCGTCTATTTAACAAACCAGTTAGGTAATCTTCCATGGCTTCTTTTTCTAAACTGGATTTTTGCTGATTAACCAGCGACGCAAAACTAGCGTTAAAGAAAATGCTTAACCCCAGACCAAGTGATAAACGAGCAATGGTTATTTGATCTAAGGAATTGAACAATGCCAGCATGCAAATGGTGCCAGCACAGCAACTCATCCAAAGGGCATACTTATAACTGAAAGAATAAAAGTAAGCAGATAAAAGTGGAAATACAAACAAAGCACCACGTATCCCAAGATAATAGCAAGTGACGATCAAAGCTAGAGATATGGATAAAATGAACAGCTGAAGTACAAAGTCATTCTCTCTATCTCTATAAACTGTATATATAGAGCAGGTCAATATAATCCCAGAAAGCATTAGCAGAATACCAATGACAGCCACTTCTCGAAAAATATGGTGCAGTGCGTACAGAACTATTGGGACAAGTGCGGCGAAATGGATAACTAGCGCAATAGGCTTGGAGAAACCAATTCTAACAATTATTCATGACTCTCTTATGTTTCACAGAGATACCTAATTCTTATTAATCTTATTGTTCAGTCTAGTCGTACAAGTCTATTCAAACAAATTGATCTAGGAGGTTCTATAGCGCCTATAAGGAGTTATAAGAGGCTTAGCTTATTAATAAAATGGGTATATGCAATGGCACATATTTTACTAATAAAGTGTGATTTAGCAGGTAAAGAAAGGGGTCATCATTGAGTAAAAGGACGACAGATGAATAGAAATAGCATCACGATTAAATCTATTCAGCTGCCGATATGTCATATTTCGCAGAGTTAATCCGCTTTATGTTCACGAGCAAGATAATCGTGAGATTGCATTTCTAACATACGTGAGGTCGTACGCTGGAAAGGAAACTCCAAACTACCACCACTGTATATTTCATGAATCGGTGCATCCGCTGACATAATCACTTTTACACCACGGTCATAAAACTCATCGATCAAGTTAATAAAACGGCGGCCTAGGTCATCATTCTTAACCCCCATCACAGGGACATTAGAAATTAAGATAGCGTGATAGAGCTTACCCATTTCAATATAATCATTTTGTGAACGCGGGCCATCACACAAACCTTCAAACTCAAACCAAGCTACATCATCACAAATGGCTTTAGCAGGAATGTTGCGCCCTAAGATATCGATGTTGACGTTCAATTCGACATGCTTCGCATCAGGGATAAGACTATCAAAACTTTTCTGCAAGCTTGATTCGGCGGTATCATCTAATGGGAAGTGATATAGCTCTGCTTGCTCCAATGTACGTAAACGATAATCCACGCCGCTATCAACGTTCACCACATCGGTGTATTTATTCAGCAATTTAATAGCTGGCAGGAAGCGATCACGCTGCAAGCCATCTTTGTATAAGCCATCAGGGACGATGTTTGACGTGGAAACTAACGTTACCCCACGAGCAAATAACTCTTCCATTAAGCCACCTAAGATCATCGCATCACCGATATCGGATACAAAGAACTCATCAAAACAGATGACAACGGCTTCTTTAGATATTTGTTCGGCAATTGCAGTTAGTGGGTTTTTAGTCCCCTCTAACTTTGTCAGGTCATTATGGACACGCTGCATGAAGCGGTGGAAGTGCGTACGCATCTTACGCTCAAACGGCAAAGCGTCATAAAAGTTATCAACAAGATAAGTTTTACCACGACCTACTCCACCCCAGAAGTACAAGCCTTGAATCGGGGCTTTCTGCTTTTTAGCAAACATTTTGCTAAACGAGCCTTTCTTCTTGGACTTTTCATAGTCCGCAACCAATTCATCATAAACGCGCTGCAGATGCTTTACGGCTTTTTCTTGGTCAGCATCATAAGAAAAATCGTCACGTTTTAAATCTTCTTGGTAGAGCTCTATGGGCGTAGACACTGGGATATCCTCATTACATACCGGCAAACTCGCCGGTGACCTGTTCTATTGGGGCGCAATCTACCTTATTTAGCGTTATTTTTACAGTGTAGAAACCTTCTGCCAGTGCTAATAGCCCATAAACCGTAGCCAAATAATCACCTTGCCCGAGTTATTCATAGCACTTTTTCCCTAGAGGCAAGCCTTAGCATTAGGCAATTAACGCCTTATTACATTTATTGCAGGCTCTATCGTTGATGCTATTATGGTCAGCAGCTACCCTTTAACACTTTCGCACTAGGAACTTAAACTTATGCCATGGCTTGCCCTTTTCAGCCTATGTATTGCCATATTCAGCGCCAATAGCAAAGCTCAAGAACACTCCATAGAACAGCTGCTCAATATAGAAATAGCCGCCTATCAGGTATCCAGTGCTTTTTCTGCCTATGTTTTATTTACCGGCCTTCCACAGTATAGCCAAAAGCTTGAAAATATCGTCGAAACGACCCGCCCACTATTAACGGATGCACAGTCGACTTACCCTGACATTGTTGATAAATTCCAACAATCTTTAAGCTTCATAGAGGATAAGAAGGCGCTGGTATTCAGTCCCGATGACCACCGCCTAATCATAGGTTTTGCGACCTATCAAAATCCGTTATACCAACAGCTTGAAGAGGTTAAGCAGTCAACATCTCAGCAGAAAAATACGGATGTACTACCTCCTGCTCTAGCAGAATTTTTAATCACTCGCATAAGTTTTGAAAGGGCATTAGCTCAATACATCGCTTTATCAGCGAGTTCCGCGGGTTTCGTCGTCAGTGATATCAGCATTGAAGAAAACGTGAACACATTTTCGTCCCGTCTCGAAAAGATTACTAGGCAAGATGCCAATGTGAAGCGCTTGAAAATGAAATGGAAATTTATCAAAACAAATATGCTAAAGAATCCTGGGGAGACGTCTCCTTTTATCACCATGCGCACCGCTAAGGATATTCGAAAGATTCTTCAACAGATTTATCAAGGCGCTGTTGTCGCAAACGGTGGGCTTTAGCACTTACCACAGTGACCTTTATCACTATGATTCTGCTCATAATCCATTAGATTGCCCTGTGCATCCAAACGCATCTTACAACAGCCCTCAAACATAGCCCGTAATTCTCTACGGGCTTTCTGTACTCGAGACTTCAGCGTCGGATAACTAATCCCCTGGCTTTGGGCATAAGCTTTTTGCGATTCATTATTGAGATCGATAGCCGTGAGTAAGTCTGAGCTTTGTCGATCTAGCGCTTGTATAAAAGGCGCGATACAGTGAGAGAGTTCGTTCTTTACATCATTCCCACTCGGATTCTCCCCCTCTACTTCGCTACTCGCTTCCCCTTCCATTTGCAGGCTTTGTTTAAAATCATTGATACGACCATTACGACGATAAAAATCAATAATCGTATGATTGGCAATTTGAAATAACCAGGACTTGATACTTTCATCCGCCCGTAGCTTGGCTAAGCTTTGATAGGTTTTCAGCAGGATCTCCTGCAACAGATCATCAACATCTGCGACATTAGAAACTTTAGAATATAAAAATGCTTTTAAGCTGGTTCGGTATTCGGCCCAAATTTTCTCTAGATTCATAGCAGTTCGAGTCTTTACTCTGGAAAGTGAAAATCACCTAGTACAAGTCATCATACTAGGCGCATAATCCTTTAGTTTTCAACCGTGTTGACATTAACAACAGGTTTTAGAAATTGATTCCTTGTCACAGCAATCATTATGCTTAGGCTCACATGCCTTTTCGCTACAGCAGTCAGTAGAGCAATTCGAGCAGCCATCTCCACAGCAGCTTTGCTCACAACAGGGATCAGTACGAGTATCACAACATTTTGATAATTCTTGCTTCGTCATATTTTTCTCACTTTCTATCAGTTATTAGCGTATTACAGCTATAAGACGGAGTCGTTTGAAAAAAGACGAAAGTTTTTAAGAATTATTAGCCAAAGACGCTCATTAATTCTAATTCTCCCGTCATAATACCGCGCAATACAAAGTAAGCTAACAGTCCAGCGGGTCCAAACATCAAAGTCAGAATCAGACAAGGGAGTAACAATAGCTGGTGAATATCATAACGCGCTGCATCAGCGACAATGAAAGCACCTACCGCGAGATCAAACGCTAAATAATGCACCCAACCAGCCAATACAGCTCGTGGGGATTTGAACAGATTCATTACCCCTTTTAACGACCAGAAATTACCTCTTAATTTTTGCCCTGGTTCATCAAGGTGTTTACCTAAAAATATTAAATAGGTATAGAGTGCGCATAATAATAAAACGACAATTCCCATCGTGATAGGCAAGGTGAATTGCCAACCTGGAAATACCGCTAATAGAATCCAACCGATTAAGGTAAAGCGCGAGGCGATTTTAAAAATTAGCGATAGCTTTTGCATTGCCAGTCCTTCTTTTCACAATAGTTTTATATTAATTGTTATATTTTCAGCGCAATGGATAATAACCAAAAGCGTATTCCTATGGCCAGCACGGTATAAACCGATAGCTCAGTCGCACTAAAACACCAGAAATTATTAAATATCCCCTAGCTATAACTTTTTTAAATCGTCTAAAAATGTCTCTCTTAAATCGACCAAGCGGCCATGAAAGAAGTGACTCGCGTCTTCAAAAATATGAAAGTGTGGCTGCGGAGTTAACAAATCGACCCAGTGCTCAACCTCATCAAAAGGCACCACTTCATCGGCATCCCCCATATAAACATGGCTTTCGAATTCAAAGGGTAACGTTGATGGCGCTTCGAAATGATGAACCGCTGGGGCAATCAGGAACATTCCAGCAACCTTTTCTGCATGCTGGCAAGAATATAAGCACGCCACCCCAGCCCCAAAAGAGAAGCCCGCTAAGAAAACTTTCTGCCAACCTAATTCATTCAACGCATAATCAACGACGGTGGCAAGATCATCTTGCTCTCCCTTGCCGTGATCATGTTCACCTTGACTATGACCGACACCGCGGAAGTTAAAACGAATCGTCTCTAACCCACTGACCTTCATACCTGCCAAGGAATCAAATTCAATTTTAGAAGCCCCACGAACTAAGGTCGTCACGACCTTGTTATCCATGGTTCCGGAATACAAAGGGTGAGGATGACACATAATGAATCCATACGATGCGCTAGATGAATCCGTATCCGATGCTATCTGCTGACCTAAACGAATATCTAACTCGCCGGCAGGCCCAGGGATGCTGAGTGCTTTTTCAGACCAAGACTTAACTGACATTTATTTAACCTTCTTTATGACCATACTGTTGAGCTTCCCATAGAGGGCAAATGGTAGAGGCAATTGATCAAACTTTCTACATAGCCTTATACCTAAACGTTATTAGAATCATCTTCTTATATGCCTCAGCTCTTGGTATAGTAACGCTATCTGGGGAAAGTCTCTTAATTTATGCTTTAAAGCCGACTTAAGATGCGCCCTATTATCACTTTTTCGTTCAACAACTCCGAAAGCGATTATGACTGAGTATAACCTGACTCACCTAAAACAATTGGAAGCCGAGAGCCTCCATATCATCCGCGAAGTAGCCGCCGAATTTGATAATCCGGTAATGCTTTACTCTGTGGGTAAAGATTCCGCGGTAATGCTGCATTTAGCGCAAAAAGCGTTTTTCCCTGGCAAGCCTCCTTTTCCATTGATGCACGTCGATACCTTGTGGAAATTCAAGGAAATGATCGAATTCCGTGATCAAATGGCTAAGAAAGTGGGCATGGACTTATTGGTTCATACCAACCCAGATGGCATCGCTGATAACGTAGGACCTTTTACACACGGTTCTTCGAAGCATACCGACATCATGAAAACAGCGGCTCTTAAGCAAGCCCTAGACAAGTACGGCTTTGACGCTGCATTTGGTGGCGCTCGTCGTGATGAAGAAAAATCTCGTGCAAAAGAACGTGTTTATTCGTTCCGTGACGAAAACCACCGTTGGGACCCTAAGAATCAGCGTCCTGAACTGTGGAATATTTATAACGGTAAAGTAAACAAGGGCGAAAGCATCCGTGTTTTCCCATTGTCTAACTGGACCGAGCTCGACATCTGGCAGTACATTTTCTTGGAAGGCATCGACATTCCAAGCTTGTACCTAGCGAAAGAACGCCCAGTTGTTGATCGTGATGGCATGCTAATCATGGTAGATGATGAGCGTATGCCGTTAGAAGAAGGCGAAACTCCAGAAATGAAGATGGTTCGCTTCCGTACTCTTGGCTGTTATCCATTAACCGGCGCCGTGGAATCCACTGCAAATACATTACCTGAAATTATTCAGGAAATGCTGCTAACCACAACGTCTGAGCGTCAGGGCCGTGCAATTGACCACGACTCTTCCGCCTCTATGGAAAAGAAAAAGCAAGAGGGTTACTTCTAATGTCACACCAATCAAATTTGATTGCTGAAGATATCCTTGGCTATCTAAAGCAGCACGAAAATAAGCAAATGTTGCGCTTTCTTACTTGCGGCAACGTAGATGACGGTAAATCGACCTTGATCGGCCGCCTTCTTTACGATTCAAAAATGATCTTTGAAGATCAGCTAGCGTCCATCGAAAACGACTCGGCTAAATCTGGTACTCAAGGCGACAAGATCGACCTTGCGTTATTGGTAGATGGTCTAGCCGCTGAACGCGAGCAAGGCATCACCATTGACGTAGCTTACCGTTATTTCTCTACCGAGAAGCGTAAGTTCATCATCGCTGATACTCCAGGACACGAACAATATACTCGCAACATGGCCACCGGTGCTTCTACCTGTGACCTAGCGATTATCTTGATCGATGCGCGTTATGGCGTACAGACGCAGACTAAGCGTCACTCGTACATTGCGTCTCTACAGGGCATTAAGCACGTTGTTGTTGCGATCAACAAAATGGACTTAATGGACTTTAGTGAAGAGCGTTACAACGAAATCAAAGAAGATTATTTAGAGTTCTCTAAGAACCTAAACATTCCTGATATTCAGTGTGTTCCTCTGTCTGCATTAGACGGCGATAACATCGTGAACCGCTCTGAGCGCTCACCTTGGTATACCGGCAAGACCTTGATGGAAATTTTGAACACGGTAGAAGTATCTGAAGATAAGAATCTTGAGAACTTCCGCTTCCCTGTTCAATACGTTAACCGTCCGAACCTCGACTTCCGTGGATTCTGTGGCACAGTTGCTTCTGGTAAAGTTCGCCCAGGCGACAGCGTAATGGCCTTGCCATCACGCAAGACTAGCACCGTCGACAAGATCGTTACCTTTGATGGCGACCTAGACGAAGCGTTCAATGGCCAAGCCGTTACCATCACCTTAAAAGACGAGATCGACGTATCTCGTGGTGATATGTTGGTTCACATCGACGACCTTCCAACCGTTGCTAGCAAAGTAAACGCTGACATCGTATGGATGGCAGAATCTGAGCTAGTTGCGGGTAAGCAGTTCGACATTAAGTTCTCGTCTTCTTTAACTCAAGGTGCTGTAAGTAAAATTCACCACCGTGTAGACGTAAACACGATGGAACAGCACGCCGCTGAACAGGTTAATTTGAACGAGATCGCATTATGTGAGTTAACACTTACTAAGCCGATGTCGTTTGATTCTTATAAGAACAACCGTGCGACAGGTGCTTTCATCATCGTTGACCGCTTAACCAACGTAACCGTTGGCGCGGGTATGGTTGTAGGCGAAGCACAAGATAGCGAAGGCGATGCAACAGCAGTTTCTGCGGAAGATAAAGCTAAGCGTTTTGGTCAGCAACCTGCGATCATCGCGATCAACGGCAGTAACCCAGAAGTAACCGCACAAGCACTTGACCGTCGTTTATTCGAAATGGGTAAAGTAGCGGCTATCGCAACTAACGAACAAGCTTCAGTATTGTTAAATGCTGGTTTGATCGCATTAGTAGCCGGTGGTGCAGACGATGCAACCATCAGCCTAGCCGCTGATGAAGACAGCCTCGATAACATGATTGCTAATCTGCAAGAGAAAGGCATCGTTTAATAACGACTCGCTTCCTCTCTTAATAAAAAGCACGTCCTTAGCAATAAGTGGCGTGCTTTTTTTTGCTCCAAATCTAACTGTTACATTAACAATGATGACAAATCAGAAAAACGTCGTATTATTAACTCTTTCAACAATAATTATTGATTAGCCATCTATGTCTATTCCAGTTGTTAGGCCTTTTATAACACTCTCTGTAAAGCCCATATTATTGGCACTCTTCGCTCTTACTTTAACTGCTTGCGGAGCAGGTGACAGCACTGAGACTGAACCTACACCACCAAATACTAACGTACCTGATCCGACACCTGATCCGACACCTGATCCGACACCTGATCCGACACCTGATCCGACACCTGATCCGACACCTGATCCGACACCTGATCCGACTCCTGATCCGACTCCTGATCCGACTCCTGATCCGACTCCTGATCCGACTCCTGATCCGACTCCTGATCCAGAGCCTGAAACGCTTATTTGGGATGAAACAAAGCTCGATCAAGTCAAATGGGGCTGAGAACACCCCTCATAAGTGAAGTATTAGTTATTAAGGAATAGACAATGAACCCGATAAATCAATGCATAGTATTGGCAGTGGCACTAATTTCAAGTTCAGCCAATAGTGAAGAGCTAGTCATCTTTCAATCTGGCCAAGTAGCAAAAGCTGCTGATATCAATGCTAATTTTCAATCACTCGTTAACGCACACACTCCGACTAAATATAATATTTTAAGCAACGGTATAATCATTGGTTTTACTAATTACCAACAAGATGGGCCAAATCAAATCTACCCAACCCAGCTTCACAACCGAGACGTCTCTTTAGGTTATTTAGGCAAAGACGGGCGCATACGGAATTACAGCAGCGTTTACTTTAAATCGGATAACTGCACTGGCCAAGGCTACTTAAAAATTTCAGATGACGATCATTACGATATTGATAAGTTTACTTTCCCAAGTACTAAACTGCACTTAAGTGACTATAACGACAACCTCTATTATATTGACGGTTATAACCAAGCCTACGAATTTGATGCTGGCTCAGAATTCAGCCGTTCCTCTACAGGGCGTAGTCGAAATTGCCGAGCAGTCACATCTTATAACCACGGCTACTTTGTTCCATGGCAAGCGAATGATACCAATGTAACAGGTATTTCAAGCTACCCATTTGCCACACCGATTAGCTTAGAAGGCCATACCGAGATTCAAATTATTCAGCAATAACGTAACTCCTGATTCTATTAGCTAACTTATTGAATCAGCTAACAAAAAAAAGCTTGACCCTTTCGAGATAGGTGGCATAATACGCGCCACTTGAGAGGCTAAGGCCAACAAGTATAGCTATGTAGCTCAGCTGGTTAGAGCACAGCATTCATAATGCTGGGGTCGGCGGTTCAAGTCCGCCCATAGCTACCAGATTCTAAAAGACCTGCACGGTTAGCGAGAGCTAACTATGCGGGTTTTTTATTGTTTAAAATATTATTGATAAGGATATCTTTTTGAGCATATTTAACAGTTGCCATGAATCTTGGCTTAAAACCAAAGATCAAGCTGAAGGATACAGCCGCGACCAACTCAGATCATGGTTGATGAAAGAAGGATATCTACCGGAACCAGCTTTATTACCCCCATGCTTTAAAAGCAATGAACTGAAAATAGACAAGACATACAACACCAAAATCCCAGGCAATGCTAGCGACCTTGCTACTATATCGCTACCCAAATCAGAACTTGCAACTAGAACCTATGCAGTAATTCATCCAAGAAAATATGAGTATTTGGTATTCCTAATTTGTAGAAATTGGGAAGTAATTAGAGAGATACTCTTTCATGAAGACAATTCAATATACTCATATAGCTTTCCCATACCAATCACCTCCGGTAATAGCCCGTCATCAGACTCGCATGACAAAAGGCCAGATCATTTCATATACGACTGGACAAAGATGGCCGAAGAAGATCTGGTAATTGAGGCTCAAAAATATGCATACGTTGCAAAAACCGATATTAGCAATTTTTACCCATCTATCTATACTCACTCAATTCAGTGGGCTTTTAAAGATGCTGCGAATCAAGAAGATATCGGCGGACTAATAGACGAAGCCGTAAGGCTTGGGCAAACTAAAAGATCAAACAGCCTGCCTATAGGCCCCTCAACATCTGACATAATTGCCGAAATAATTTTAAGCAGTATAGATATCCAATCTTCAAAAGATATCAAATCTCGCGCACTTGACGTAATTATAACTAGATTTAAAGATGACTATAGAATTCTTGCAAATGACATCGATACCGCCAAAGAATGTTTATCAATAATCAGCATAAATCTAAATAAATATCATCTTCACTTAAACGAGAACAAAACAGAAATAACCAATACACCATCAGGTCTTTTTAGAGAGCATATTAGCGAATACAAAAAAACTACAAGAGGCATATTCAAAAAGAATAAAATTAAGCATCGTGATTTCTTTCACATTCTTAATGATGTTTTTGAAATTCAAAAGAAGTTTCCAGCTCAATCAATTTTAAATAAATTCCTGAACTCCATCTTTACAAAAAAAGAGAAAACTCTAAAAATACGACTTCCTAAAAATGAAGAAAAAAGAACAAAATTCATTAGAAAATTTCTTTCTATGCTCATTATTGGAACCCGCATATCCCCAAAGCATATCGGAACAATATTAGGAACTATCGAACAGCTAAAAATACTACAAATACTAAGTAAAGATGAATTAAAAGAATACATAAAAGAACCTCTTTTAAAGAGACTAGAAAGGTCATTAACATTAAATGAAGAAATGGTTTCAATATGGATTCTATACTTCGCCTCTGCTCAATCATTAGATGCAAATGACTTTAAAGCACTAGCAGCCGCATCATCAAGCAAATCAAAGTTCTTAACTGCTATGTCTTCCAGTAGCTCTAAAAAGCCTAAGCTATTCCCTGCCATAGAAGAAAGCTTCATGATCAATAGCAAAAAAGCAGCAAAAACCAGCATACTAAAATACTTAGATTTAAGTTAATATTTTAATCCGTTAAAGAGTCCCACCACCTTAGCCCTTTCTGGTATTTTGCAGTTAACGAGAGGGTTTAGCTCCAACACCTTTGTTAAATAATCTGGTGATAAATGACTATATCTAAGAGTCATTTTTAAATCACTATGCCCCAGTACCTTTTGAAGTGTTAAAATATCCCCGCCATTCATCATGAAGTGACTAGCAAAAGTGTGTCTTAATATATGGGTCTTCTGCCCTTTTGGAAATTCTATACCTGAGCGATCCGCAGCCTTTCTGAATGCAGTACGACAATTACTAAAGAACCTTCTATCAGTCGCATTATTAGATATCGCATGAATTTCGTTATACAGGCTTTGACTAATCGGTACTGCTCTAATTCTACCGTTCTTAGTATTAACAAACCTTAAGCAAGGCCTATCCCCTCCAATAAGCTCATTACGAGTAAGGTATTCAGCTTCCCCGAATCTTGAACCTGTACTAAGGCATATCTTAACGACTGTGGTTAGCTGCTTATTACGAGAATCCTCACAGGCCTCTAAAAGAATCGGTATCTGGTAACTTTCCAGAAAGCCCATTTCCCTTTCCATTTATTTAAACTGTCTAATTTTCTTTAATGGATTAATAACTTCATATAGCCCCAAGCGATCCATCTCATTGAACACAGCCCTAAGATATCTAAGTTCATGATTAACTGTTGAAGTGGATACTTCCCCTACCCTATCAGCTCTATAATTAGCGAACATTGAAGTATTAAACTTTCTAAGTAATGGATTCCCCATCCTTTCAGACATAGCCAATAGGCGAGCGAGTCGATACTTACTATCTTTCAAGGTATGACCATGAGCCTTAAACCACATATCAACGAGGTCTGATAGCCTAGCCTTTCTCAAGTCGAAGGTACTCATACTATGACGCAACACCATTCAAGCGATGATCTAAAAGGCGCTTAGATACAAACTCATGCAGACACTCTGCAAGTTCTTCGTGATAGCCGAAGGACATTAAGCCGAAGTAATCCGCTAGGTCTGAATCTAACCCCGAACTCATAAGGTGGTTAACCACGTGGCTGGCTGTGAAGCCTTTTCTAGCCGCTAGCCTTAGGTGATTGCCTAACCACATTGCTACGTTTCTTCGTGTGGCTTGGCCTGAGGACTTTTTTGGGGCCCGTTTATAAATGAATGTTGGATGCACGTTATACCATTCCACGTCCTCCATTAATTTTTGCCATATAGGGTGAACGTAAGTGGTGCTGTGATGCAGCCTGAAGTTATTAAGGCAATAATCCCATAATCCCTGAAGGTGCTTTTTAAGGTCTTTAGGCTCACGTATGCAGATGATATCGCCCGTATTGTTGAAGTGACCATTCTCAAACTCTATTAGAATTGAGTGATGAATACGAAATTCCAGTCGGTGAACTGTATCGGCCTCATCGCCATCTTTACCGTCTTTGTATTCAGGGGTGAAAGGGTCTTCTAGTGATGGGGTATTGCGCCAGATAGACTCACTGAAATCTAACTTATCTGATTTTACGGCTTCTTCGGTCTTGCTGTGGAATGGGTGGCTGAGGGAATAGGAGGGTGCTCATGCTTTCACCTCCATATCAGTACATAAGCCGATGATGTCAGTGACTTCTTGGTATTCAGGGGAATTAAGGGGACTGTGAGAACAAAAAAGGCAATACGCACCCAAGGCCATACCTTCGTAGTAAGAGCGCATTGATTCGTTAGTCGCAGTTGCTGCTAACTCTAAATTTTCAATGATGAGATTTTTAGTAGATTCAAAGAGTTGATCTAATAAAGGGATATCTTGAGCTTGAAGGTTCTTTTCCATTCTCACATTCTCCACCTACCAGACGGGGCCTTTTTGGGGCTTTACTACGTGTCGTGATAGGATTGTTGGTGATTTTAAATAACTTCAGGATGTTGGCGCATCCACAACAATAAGACAGAGGTATAACAAATTATTTGCAATTTCTAGCATTTAATTTGTTAATTGAATTTTCAAATGGAATATGATGCAAGCAATAGATTAAAGCTATTAATGGAGCTGGAAGCTCTCAAGACCCACTACCTAGAGCAACAAACAGGTATAGCTAAAAGAAGATGGCAGACAGTTAAAGACAGTGCTGCCGAAATGAGAGTGGCTGAGATTCAGGCCCTAGAGAAGTTATTCCCAGAATATGCCTACTGGTTAGCAACAGGGAAAGAAATACCTGAAGCTGGCCAAATAAGCCCTCTGACAAAAAGAACCCACCAAAACTACAAAACAGCCGATTAGCTTGGATTACCGCAAAAAAAATAACTGACAGATGGAAAAAAGTCGGTAACGAAAGGGATTTTAATGCATGAAATGGATAACACTCACCTATCTAATTACGCCATTACTAATTGGTTGTACTCCAGGTGAAAACAACGCTGATTTTTTCCCACCTTTTTCTCTGAAAGATCCTTTAGAAGAAAATCATAATTTAACGACAACCAGTGAAAAATCACTTCACTGCCATCAAGTATTCAAGGACTCTAGTGAGTACTATCGTGAACTAGCCAGAACTAAACAGAACAATAGAAATTTTCTAGATTTATCTAATGATCATTTAACTATAGCTATAGACTTTAGACGTTTCTATGAAAAATCAAAAAATAACAATCCAACATTACCCTCCCAGTTACACCATTAGAGTCAATTGAAATAACCACACTAACAAATGAATGTTTAATGTATGGAAAAACATTTGGGTACACACCATGGATTTAATCATGCTTTTAAACAACCTCTAAAGCCCTATAAAATGGATTTAATACAAGAATGCAAAATGAAATAAATCATAAAAATGACATATCATTTGAACATTGTGCTTTCTCCCCTAATAGAGAAAATCTCGCACTATTCCTGACTAATTATTTAAAAAGCAAGGAGAATGGTTTTGTTTTAAATATTGATGGAAAATGGGGATCAGGAAAAAGCTACTTTATCAAAGCATGGAAGAATAAAATCAAAAATGAACACCCTACTTGCTATATCGACACTTGGAAGACAGACTTTTCAAAAGAACCACTAATAGTAATAGTAAACTCTATTCTTGAAGGACTAAAAAAACAAAAGCACGAAGCTATCGGATTTGACCCTGAAATTGAAAAGAAAATAATTAGAACAACACTAAATATAATAAACAATACTGCAAAAGCCGCATCACCAGCACTCGGATTAATTTCCCAGACATCCGCAATAATAGCCAATATAATAGGAAATTCTTCAGAAAAGCTTAATGAGATCATGTGTAATGAAAAAAATAGTTTCGATGCGTACAAGGACTCAATCAAAGGACTTGAAACATTCAAAAAAGAGTTAGACATACTAATAAATGAAATAATAGGTAGCTCAAATTCAACATTATCAGCTCCATTATTTATATTCGTAGATGAACTAGACAGGTGCAGACCTACTTATGCAATAGAATTTCTTGAAACAATAAAGCATCTATTTGACTGTAAAAATATAGTTTTCATTATAGCCACAAATAAAACTGAACTGGAAAAATCAATAAGTAAAATTTATGGAAACAACTTCTCCAGCACCGAATATTTATCAAGATTTTTTGATAGATCATCAACACTTCCTGAGCCAGACATAGAGACATATTTAAATACAAAAAATTATTCACCAAACCTAACAAAATATCTCAACAATCACTATGAAGAAAATTATGAGTTTGAAACCAACTGGCTACTTTCAAAAATATTTCAAACATTCAATATTCAATTAAGACAAATAGATAAACTAATCGAGCACCTAGACGCTCTCGCTACAAACTTAAACATCATAAATAAGGACATATCACCAATAGTGGCATTAACCTACATATGCCTCAATGAATTAAATGAAACGCACTTTGAAAGCATAAACATAGATGCAAAAATAAACACCATATTTGATGGCAGTCCTTTAAAAATAAAGAACATTGAATTCTTCATAAAAACTGATAAATTCACTACTTTAAATATAATAGAAAAATCCTTCAGCAATGAAGCAATACTAACTAATTTACACAATGATAGTTCTGATCACATAGGAAGATTAAATAACTGGCTAGGGAATAGAGGTAGCGGAGTTACTGACAGTCCCAGCTTTGTTTACAATAACAGAAAGGCATATAACACCATAGAGTTAAAAAAAGTAATAGATGTAAATTTCGAAAAAAGATTTCGAAAAATAAGCAAAAATTCAGAGTTAATAATATCAATTAAAGACTTAAAGAATCATATAAAATTAGCACACACAATTACCTAAATGGCAGCCATAGTGTAGAGGGCGGCGATTCCACCCGCCCAAAACTAACAAATTCTCTAAAACTAAGAGACATTCAAAAGTTTATCTAGATTTTCAACCGCAATAAAAAAAGCGGAAACAGGTAAAATAACGTAGGAAGTTATAAATAATAATCCAACCGATAAAAAATAGAAGCCTGAAAGATTAAGATCGAATATTTTCTTGATACTAACAAACATCACAGCTGATCCGTAAAAGAATGCAGATATCCACAATAGACTTACAGCCAAAATTAACCCTAGATGCATATCTCCTCTTGATAGCAAATAAGCAGCAAGTGACAATGCAACTGGTATCGTTAAATTTTTTACAGCACCTTGAATGACATCTAGTACTTCCTCCATACCTTTCATATTACTCCATACCTCTCAAATAATTTAAAAAGTAAGAATACTACCCTTACAACAACTGGTCAAACATACAGTGATAATCTCTATATTAACTACACCATATTATTTAGTCACCTTCATAATGCTGGGGTCGGCGGTTCAAGTCCGCCCATAGCTACCAGATTCTAAAGGCCAGTAAGTTGATACTTAGTGGCCTTTTTTATTGTAAAATTTCCCCCATTATCTCTTCATAGCTACCATCCGCTTTCATATCAGTAATAATTTGATCGATTAATTTTATATCGTTCGCTAGCGGTGATTTTTTGGAAATGGCAAAACAAAAGTCCCTTTTAGAAATAGGTTTACTGTCTAATATGACACCATGATCCTGAGGGAAGGTTTTCAAAATCTCGATCGCAACTGAATGATATTGAAGCGTCAGATCGTAACGTCCAGCCATTAGTTTCTTTAAGTTAAATGAGTCTTTATTGGAAGGTTCGGTACGAAGCCCGTATTTCGATACAACAGAACTCCAATTCGTTCCGTACTCATATCCATGTACTGTTCCAATGACATATTGTCGAAGGTCCTCCCATTCCTTCCACTTAAATTGGCCAATGTGACTTGGCTTGTAAGCAAAGATAATAGGATCCGTAAAGATAGGCTGCGTAAATACCATATATTCTTGCCTAGATTCTGATTGAGTAACCATAGGCAGCAAGTCTGCTAAGCCATGCTCCATTTGGAATAAAGCTCTTTTCCAGGGCACAGTCTGCAACTGTATACCCTTTCCATAACGCCTAAATATTTCTCTGGCCAGTTCTACTGCAACGCCCTTGCTAACCACCTGCCGCTCTTGATCTTCTGCAATCTCCCAAGGCGGCCAATGTTCTACAGGGATACGAATATCAGCAGCAAAAACTGAGTTGCTGAGTACTATTACCAAGCATAGAAGAAGAACTCTCTTGATTAAACCCCACGCTAAAATCTTCATTCTCGTATCAACCAAGCCATGAGAGTTCGAATAACCTCTGAATAGCCCCTATTTAAATAGCCACTGTCTATCAGTGTAGCAAGGCTAAGCATGGAAGAGCCCTCTAGCTCGCTAAATTTTTCCAGACATATACTCTAACAGTAGCTTCCCTAGTAAAGCTTCGAGTTCCGACTCGGCTCGTGCTTCACCGACAATATCCGTAATACTTTCATAATAAGTCTCTAGCGCGAGCTTCATCGCATTATCTTTCGCCACTGCTTCCTTACTTTTCCCTCGCATAAAATCCATCATTAATAACATCTCAGAGCCAAAATCTGGGCGCATCACCTCAATTAGCTGCTCAAGACGCTGAGCTTCTGGCTCATTTTCGTTAGTCGAAAAATCTTGCTTAGCCCGAGCCATCACAAACTCAGTGCAAGCTAAAAACAACTCTTCTTTACTTGAGAAATAATGGTACAAAGCACTTTTCGATACCCCCAGATATTCTGCTACCTTACGCATACTCGCGCCATGGTAGCCCTGCTCTGAAAAGTATTTCGACGCCTCACTGGTCAGTTCTATTTTATACGCTTCATGATCCACAACTTTAGGCATTAGCTGTCTATCCTCCTCTTATTTCGTCCACCGGTCGAAAAAGATTGACATAATTCCAGATAAATATCTATACTTCTTATGTCGACCACTTGGTCTAAATAGATTCTAAAATCAAATACATTAAAATGTAACGAGGTGCTTTATGAACATAGACTGGACCATTCCCGAACTTCGCACAGGCTGGCGCGGCCAAATAGATAAAGTCATCGGCCCCGGAGCAACTAAGGCCGAAATCAACTTACAACTTTATATTCCCTTATTGGCTGTTGTGGTTGTGATCGCCATTGGCTTATTCAATAGTTACGATTGGAGCTGGGGACAATACGCAATCGCCGTATTTATTGCTCTCGACATGGTGGGCGGCATTGCTACCAACCTCACATCGGCGGCTAAACGTTGGAATTTCCGTGAAGGCAATGGTTTTAAAGAACATATGACCTTTATCAGCATTCATATTATTCAACTGCTTTTAGTGAGTTACTTCTTTTTAGATTTTGATCTAGCTTGGGCATTTCAGAATTATGCTTTCTTACTGCTCGCGGGTATCATCATTCTTAAGACACCTCTGTATTTGCAGCGTGCGGTATCCGGCGTGGCTTTTGTAATAGCACTGATTTTGTCTATGTACGTATTTGCCGAGCCAACACATTTAGCATGGTTTTTACCCCTGTTTTACTACAAGCTTTTGGTTAGCCATGTGGTGCGAGAAGAACCTTATAGTCCTGAACATCAGGCATAATAAGGTGGGAGCTGATGATTCAATATACTCATCATTGGCCCCCTTAATTAAGATTACCGTTCAACTTTAATTGAGCCTTCCTCAGCCTGTTTATAAATACTGTAGGGTAATAAAATGGTATCCATTAAACCCGACAACACAGTATCAACGGCAATAATGGGTAAATCGCCTGTAGAACGGATAGCAGAATGATTAGGATTTGTTTCTCTGTGCAGCCAGCAGAAATTATGAAATACGCCACTATAAACATGAGGAATTGAAGAGCAGAGGCTTCTTTTCGATTTAGTGCCAATTTCAATACGTGGCTCATCTAAAGCCGTTGTTTTCAATGTGCCACAGCCAACGACGAATACAGTAAAAAGTATAAGTACGGCAAACTTCATATTTTAATTCCTTCTAACCTTTACAAAGAACCCGCTGGAATATAAACGTTCAATTTATTGCCATCTAAATCACGAAAATAACCCGCATAAAAACCATTCGTACCTCGCTCTCCTACTGGCCCTTCATCAATGGCACCGAGCTCAATGGCTTTGGCATGCAGTAAATCAACTTGCTCGCGACTGCTGACTTTCATAGCAACCATCACACCGTTACCAATTGTCGCTCTCCCGCCATCAAAAGGTTTAGAGATACAAAGCGAGGGGTTATCACGAGATAACCCCCATGCAGCCATTGAATCTGTACTCCACAATCTTTTCTCATCAACCAAGGCCAATAACTGATCATAGAAGTTTAACGCTTTATCAAAATCATTGGTGCCTAGGGTTACATAGCCAATCATGGAGAGCCTGCTTCAATTTTAATCGTTGTGATTAATGAACTTTACATCTCATGGTATACGATTTTACTGTTATTAGCCTTAAGCCATCGATGGACATAACCCGCTACAGATTCCCAACCATGCTGTAATAACGTTCTACTGACCATAGCCCGCCGCTTAGAGTCCTTAGAAATTCTTGCCGCTTTTTCTAGCTGGGTATTTAAAAGCGTATAAAGAGAATGCCGGCGCCTAGGTAAGGCCAGTATAAATTACGATCCTTTTGAACAAGCTCTGCAAGAACTAGCTGATGAAACAGGGATTAGCTCTCGAATAATTTTTTTAACAGTGGTCAACCGGCACATCATTAGGAAAAGGCTTACCCTGTCCATTTTCAAGAGCCTCTTTTAAACTGAGTAAAAATACCGCCCATTTAGTGCTGCAATGCGCCATAAAATCAGAAGCTTCTTGCCAATTAATATGTTTGAAACGAACAAATACTTGATCCTCTTCAGCTTCTAGCTGAAAGGTAATTTTCGTTCCCATCCAAGCTTCCGGCATACTGCCTGAGTGTTGCCAATGTACAGCTTTGTTTTCGACTAACTCAGTAACTTTAAAATCAGGACCACCACCGTTAAAGCGAAATTGTATAATTGAGCCAATACCCCGGCCCCAGTGACATCATTCGTCCACCAGCTGGCTAACCCCTCATTAGTGGTTAGCGCTTGATAAATACGTTCAGCGGAAGCCTTAATGCCGATTCTATGATGTATTTCAGCCATGATCGTTTCCTCTATTCTAATGACTTATCAAAAGATTCAATTTCCAGCTAAAGTACAGCCTCATTTCATCAACTAGGCAAGCCCTTGATCTTGAATAAATTCATGACTGATCTAGCACTCATCTCAATTACTCCTTTTAACAACAAATACCGCCAGCACAAAGCACACTACGGCAAAAATGCCAAAAACAATCAGCACCTCAAGCAACCCTTGATACCCTCCGGCCACTAGCCAAATAAATACTGCAATGGAAGGTGATAGTGCTTTGATCGTTTTAATTGGAATATTCATCGCGCCATTAATAACCCCATAAGCCTCTCGGGTTAACAGCTCGGGAATAGCAATGCCTTTAATTATGGTCATCGTTCCCGTTGCAGCACCAAACAAGATAGCGAACGGCACTAACAGCCAAAACTGGATGGGCAAAAATGCGATCGCCGCAAATACGATAGGCAATACAGAGGCTGTTAATATACCCAAATGCATAATTGAAATTTTTTCTGCAAACATTCGAAGTAATATCCGTCCCGTTACTTGGGCAGGACCGAGAATGGCTAACAGGCCGACCACTTCTGTAGCCGCCAAGCCTTTTTCTAATAACAGGGGGTATAGATGAAATTTGAAGGCGGTTGTCGCAGCGGCAAAAAAAGCAAAACAAATAAGCAGCGCCCAAAATATAGGTTGAGCAAGCGCCCAAACTAAGTTTCTTTGCGGTTTATTCTGCTGCTCTTTTTGCTCTTGAGTTTTTTGATCAAGTTCTTTTAGCTTCTTTTGTTTTTCGCAACGATGTTGCTCGATGAGTTCAGGCATTGGCTTTGGTAAGCGATAGTAAATCAGTGCACAAACAAAAATATTAATAAGCCCTATTAAAAGCATAAGGTGACGCCAATTCAGTGTTTGCAATACCCACTCATTCAAAGGAATAAATACCGTACTCGCAAAGCCTCCCCACAATGTCAGGTTAGTAATATGTCGTTTACTGTTTTCTGCATTGAAGCGGTTTGTTATCACTGCAAACGCGGCCTCGTACAAGGTCGCACTGTGTAAAAAACCGATACTAGCAAAAATAATATAGAAGCCAATTAATGAGCTGAGCTGTGAACCGACAATAAATAATAATCCAGCGATAACCGAGCCTAAGGTCATGACCAACCGACCGTGACCTTTATCAATGGCCGCACCGACCGGTAAACCCGCAAAAGCAGATAACAGCAAGCCTAGCGTTAGAGCACCATAGGTCTGTGATTTCCCCCAGCTAAATTCCAGCATCATGGCTTCAGCGAGCTGAGGAAAACTGTAATACAGAGTTCCCCAAGAGCAAATCTGTGCGATGCCTAAAGCCGTAATTGAAAATTCAGCCAGCTGAGAATCAGCTGGCTGTCCTACTGACGACCGTCCTACTAACAACCTAGCCACAACAAGAATGCGCCTTACTTACTGAAGCGGAAGGAGCGGAAGGAGCGCAGCAAGATGTACTAGTCGCAGCCAGTTTATTGCTACTGCAAACCCCTGTGGCTGGCAATACCAGCTCTACTCGACGCGCAGCTTCATGATCTCCGGCCAGTTCCGCGGTGATTGAGCGTACCTGCTCATATCCTGTCAGCATCAAGAAGGTCGGCGCTCGACCATAAGCTTTCATCCCCACGATATAAAAGTTCTTATCGTGATGGGATAACTCCACCACACCATGCGGACGAACCGTGCCACAAGAATGCAGATTAGGATCGATTAAAGGCGCGAGCTTAGCCGGAGCCTCGACGATTTCATCAATATCTAATCGCAGCTCACGTAAGATATTCAAATCCGGGCGAAAACCGGCCGCCACTACAATGCGATCTACTTCAATGGTTTCATCAATACCATCAACGAACAAGGAGACTTGTAAGCCAGTAGTCGTTTTCTCGATGCTGTCTATTCGTAATGGCGCGAGTAAGTTAAGCGCTCCACTGTCGATGGCCGCTTTCGCCGCTAAGCCAAGCTCTCCCCTTGCAGGTAACTTGTCGTTAATACCGCCACCTAACAACTTTTCTAAATTATTACGACGCAGACCCCAATGAATTTTAGTATCGCTGACATCTTGCTGTAACGCTAATAAGTCCAGCGCCACATTAATCGCTGAATGTCCGCCGCCTAATACCAGGGTGCGCTTACCGGCATAGGTTGAGCGCTCTTTATTCAATACGTCTGGAATACCATAAGTAATCGCCGCCGCATTTTCACGCTCTCCCGCAACAGGTAACCCCTCTAGGCCAATCGGATTTGGGCTGTCCCAAGTACCTGAGGCATCGATCACTGCGTGACCTTCTACCTTGTGGTATCGATCATCGGCTGTTTTATAATGCACCGTATACGCGGCGCTCTCACGTTCTTGGGAAGATGATTTGCTAAGCCCTGTTTTAGCCACCGCAATGACTTCTGCGCCATAATGAATAACCTCTGCTAGCTCTGCCGTTTGCGCGGCGGGAATTAAATAACGATCCACAATTTCTTGCCCCGTCGCTAACGATTCTTTATCGGGATAAACCCAATCCGTTTTATTCAATAGTTGCTCTACCTGCTTATCAACTAAGTATTTCCATGGGGTAAAAACCTGAACATGCCCCCATTGCGCCATGGCATAACCCGCATTGCTCCCCTTCTCTAATATGATCGGTGTTAAGCCACGGTCGATGCTGTGGGCCGCTGCTGCTATACCCACAGGGCCTGCACCAATAATGATGATATTTTGAACCTGTGTTGTCATTCTGCACCTCGTCTAATGATTCGAATTTAACGTTCATTCCTAAGACGAAGAGGGCTAAATAAAGACGAAAAATTTTTCTCATTTTTATTTTTCGTCTTTTTAAACATGCCAGCGTCTAACTTAGCAATAGCCACAAAAAACGAGTACCTAGCATGAATACCAACTACTTAGATGACCAACAATTCGACCTTGCCACCGACCCGATGCAACCAGGAAGTAAACATAAGCCGCGCATGTTAATCTTATATGGGTCATTAAGAGCAAGATCTTTTAGCCGCTTAACCGCAGAAGAAGCAGGACGAGTATTAGAAGCCATGGGGGCAGAAGTACGCTTCTTTGATCCAAAGGGGTTGCCTTTATTCGATGGCAATGAATCCGCCAATCATCCAAAAGTAAAAGAACTACGCGATCTTGTTATCTGGTCGGAAGGACAAGTTTGGTCTTCTCCTGAAATCCATGGAAATATGTCAGGCGCGATGAAAAGCCAGATTGATTGGATTCCATTATCTGCTGGAGCGGTGCGTCCGACTCAAGGAAAATCGTTAGCGGTAATGCAAGTCACCGGGGGATCACAAAGCTTTAATGCGGTGAATAATATGAGAATACTAGGACGTTGGATGCGCATGCTCACCATTCCGAATCAATCTTCGGTCGCAAAAGCGTACAATGAATTTAATGACGACGATACGATGAAAGATTCACCCTTTCGAGATCGTATTGTCGATTTAATGGAAGAGTTGATGCGCTTCACGTTATTAACCAGAGATAATAAAGACTTCTTGGTTAATCGTTATAGTGAACGTAAGCAAAGCAAAAACTAAAGAAGCGCTAGGCTAAGGCAAGGATGCATTCGTCAATATTGTCGCATATATACAAGACGGCTCTAAACGAAGTGTCCTAAACTCTAGTTTTTAATCTTACCGATGAGAATAAATAAATGCCTCAGTTAACCTTTAAATACACCATCCTTTACGTCAGCAATGTTGTAGAGACTCTGAAGTTCTATGAATCAGCCTTTGGTTTTAAAATTAAAATGATTCATGAGAGCTCAGATTATGGCGAGCTCGATACCGGTTTTACGACACTTTCATTTTCATCGTTTGAACTGATGAAGGAACTTGGTAAAAATCCTATTCAAGCCAATGCATCAACACCAAGTTTTGAAATAGCGTTAGAAACGGATGATGTGGATAAAGCCTTAGCGATGGCACTCAAGGCTGGAGCAGTATTGGTGCAAGAGAGTGAAGAGATGCCTTGGGGGCAAACAATTGCCTATATAACCGACCTTAATGGTTTTTTAGTTGAACTGTGCTCTCCAATGAAGAGTTAGCTTTAAAGAGCATAGCCCGAAGTATTTAATTGATCCGTATAATCTGAGTTCAAGCGCAGCTTAGCTGGGCTGTTATTGAACCAATGATTAAACTCCCGAGACATATCAGCTTGATCAGAATACCCGTAGTGGTCAGCAACTTCTATGATAGGAACTGAATCAAACAGAGCCCTAGCGGCTTTTCTAACTCTTCCGAGGCGCAACCAATAGCTTGGAGATCTATCCGTATGCCTGATTAAATACCTTTGAAGAGTTCTAGAGCTAATGCCTAACCTAGAAGCTGCCATTGCGACAGAGGATACATTACTGGCCAAGCAAGCCAGTGCCTCCTCTACCCCTATATCGAGATGAACAAAGTTTGCAATAACATCTTCAACTTCATCAAGATAGAGATTATCTCGGCAAATCAAGTCTAATAACCCTGCTTCATCAATACTCACCCCAGGCTTGAAGCGGAAGCCAAAACTCTGGCTTTCAGCCAGTATGTCCAAGGTCTCAGTTTGATTAAACAAAGGAGACACCTGCCAGGTGGGCGCTTGGCCTTTATGTAGCTTAAGAATAAGGTCCCGGCAACCATCCGGTAACAAGTCAAATGTTGAGAAAGTTACTGAATTAGAAGACCACTTAGCTGATATAGGAATAGTCATTCAGAAAATACCACTGTTTAAGGCATAAGGATGAGTTTACTGGACAGATTAAGCATCATGCACCACACTTTTTTACATGTAAATGCCACAGATTACTTTTGTATGAAGACAGTTAGCATTCACCAACCTCATTATTTAATTTGGCTAGGGCTCCTCGATAAGATCGCCAAAAGTGACCTCTTTGTACTGCTCGACAACGTTCAATATAAGAAACGTTACTTTCAAAATAGAACTCGTTACTCAACGAAAACTGGCGTCAAACTTCTATCTTTACCCGTCAAGTGCAAGCACGTACAAACACATAAAACCGCCATTAAAAATATATCTCTTGCCGATGACAGTGCTCTGAAAAAACACCTAACGACCCTCAAACACCGTTATGGTAAAACTCCTGGCTGGAAGTTATTAAAAGACCAATTATACGACATATACACTAAAGACCACTTAAACTTAGTTAGCATAAACCACGACTTATTGAATTTAACACTGTCTAGCTATCAAATCACAACCCCCGTCATTAATGCGTCTGATCTAAATGTGAGTGGGCAAAAAAGTGATTTGATTCTATCTATTTTAAAAGAGGTGAAGGCCGACCACTATCTTTCTGGAAAAGGCGCTAAGTCTTATATGGAAGACACACTATTTACTGAGGCTAATATCAATGTTAGCTATCAAGATTTCATTCACCCAACTTACAATCAAAAAGTTAACTTTTCCTTTTCATCAGCATGTTTTGCTTTAGAGTGGTTTTTTATTGATCCAGAAGCCGCGATTAATCACTTCCAGCCAATAATAAATCAAAGACATTATTAATGGATATATTTTCTCTGACACTTAAATCCTTTTCAATATTGAATAAAAAAGAAATGGTTGGTGTCTACCTTCTTATCCTGGCATCCATTATTAATAGCCTGATACAAACATTGGGGCTGATCTCCATCATGCCCTTCATTGCATTAATCGCCGATCCCAGCTTAGCTGAGAGTAATAGCTACATATTATTACTCAAAGAAACTCTCGCGATAGAGAGTCATCAGTCATTGCTGATTCTATTTGCCTCAATAACCTTTATATCTCTATTAATAAGCAATACTATTATAGTGATTGATTATTGGGCGAGTTTGGATTTTTTTAACCGCATCGGCAGTAAATTATCGAATCAACTGTTAAAAATCTACTTAAGTAAACCGACTCAAATTTTTTACAATCATAAAATATCAGATATCAGTAAGAAAATTAACTCTGAAGTTGATCGGGTTATTATTGGTACTCAGTTATCCGTAATATCTCTCATTACAGATATTATTACCTTACTAGTGATATTTTCATTGCTCGTGTACATCAATATTTGGGTAAGTCTAATAACCGTAACAGTATTAATTACCGCCTATTTTTTAGTATTTAAACTGTTATCAGACAGGATTAATACCCTCGGCAATGAGTTCGACAAGATGGAAACATCGGTATACTCCAACTTACGCCAGGCATTGGACTTATATCGGGAAATTCAAATTTCAGGTAAAAAATCACATTTCATTGATAAATTTTCTACTCCCAACGATACCCTCTACAAAAACTCGACTCGCTACCATGTATTAAAGTTCTTGCCCGTTCAATTGATTGAATTAATTGCCTTTGCAGTTGTTCTTAGCATGTCCACTTACGTTTCTCTTATACTATCAAATTCAATGCAAGCAATTACGACGATTTCGATATTTGCTTTTGCCGCTTATCGCTTCATCCCAATACTTAAATCAATATTTGATGAGTTTGAAGAGATTGTTTATTCCAGCCCAGTACTAGAAAATCTGTTATCAGAATTTAATCAATCCAATCAAAATACATTAAGTCGTTGTAGTAATAAAAAGGATGACAAGAAATTATACTTAGAGAATAACATTCAATTAAAACATATAAGTTTCACGTATGATGGCGCTAACAATCCTGTTTTTAAGCAGCTAAACTTTCAAATTAAAGCTAATCAGTTTACCTGTATCTCAGGACGATCGGGCATAGGTAAATCAACTTTATTAGATTTGATACTCGGTCTAATCCCAGCCAGCTCAGGATCAATTTATATAGACAATTATGAATTAAACGATACTAATAGACGAAATTGGCAAGACAATATTGGCTATGTACCGCAACATACCCAGCTTATCGAAGGTTCTATTCTTGATAATATAGGCTTTGGCTTAACAAAGTCCGAAGTAGACAGAGAGCAAGCTATGGCCGTTGCCAAGCTTGCATGTATTGATCAGTACATTGATCAACTAGAAAACCACCTAGATACAATAATTGGAAACGGTGGTTTATCATTAAGTGGTGGGGAGAAACAAAGAATAGCTATAGCAAGAAGCTTATATCATCGGCCTCAAGTTCTTATCTTAGACGAAGCGACCAATGAGTTAGATAATGCGACCGAGAAGAACATACTCAGCGCTTTATCAAAATTAAAGAATATAAGCATCATCTTTGTTACTCATAAAGCAAGTGTCACCTCAGTCGCAGACAGAGTAATAACACTAGCAGAATCTGGGGTTTCACTATCTAATATTGAGAGGTCAGCATGAATCATAACTGCTCAATTTTAGAATCAAAACAACAAATACTTGCATTTAAAGATCAATGGCAAACATTGCATAACGATTGTGAATGTAAAAGTATATATAACAGCTTTGAGTTCACCTATCACTCGCTCTGTGAATTCAAAGATTCGACTTTGAAAAATCATATTGTCGTAATATCAAACAATGAAGATACTATCGCTATTTTTCCATTTCAAATATATTTTGAGAAACGCTATATATTCACCTTTCGTATTATGGAATATATTGCACAAGATGAGATTGATAAACCCTGCCCCATTATAAAAAAAGGCCATGAGTTTTTGGCATGGGAATATCTATACGAATACTTAAATGATGCTAAAAGAAATTGGGATATTTTATCACTAATGGAAGTCAGGTCTTCAGCAAGAGATAAAGACATTAACCGAGAGTTGTGCTCAGAATCAAACTATATGTACCGTATAAATCAAGATAAGGCTGGGCCTGAAATAAGACTAAACAAGCCTTGGTCAGAATTTTGGAATTCGCATAAAAAAATGCGTAAAAAAGTACACAAAATACAAACTGACTATAAAGAAGACTTATCTTTCAAGATCAATGAACTCCCATGGCAAGAATCACTTGAAATTTATATGATTCTTGAAAATAAAAGTTGGAAAAAAGGAAGAGTGGGGATCAATAAAGATACTGAGACTGCTAGCTTCTATAAAAATTACTATCAAGAGCTCGCTCTAAAGCACCAACTACACTTTGGTTTTTTATATATAAAAGAACAAGTAATCTCAGCAGAAATCGCTTACAGCCTAGATGACAAGGTGTATTTTAGCCATGGCTGCTATGATCAAGAATATCAAAAATATTCTCCTGGCATGGTCAGCACATGCTTATTCATTAAACACTTCATGGATAAAAAATACTCAAAGGGTGACTTCCTTTGTGGATATTCAGGTTATTTAAATGCTTGGTCAGAGAGTACTGTGGATACCTACCAAGTCGATATTTATAACAGAAGCTTTAATAATGCCATTCTATTTATCTTTCGAGCCTTCAAGAAAATCTTAAAACTTCCTATTCGTTCAGTTTTGAACTTTTATAATGCTAACGTCAATAGATCTAGCTAATTACCATATTAAGATCCATCCAAGAGAATCTGCATCTAACATTTCACAACAGGATTGGGATGACTTGAGCCGATCCTCAATCTTTACTAATCCATTTTATGAACGCTGGAATCTACTACCTGCACTTAACCACTTAGAAAAAGAACTCAAAGTTTTTGTCATTACCATTCATAAAAACGCTGTACTTATTGGGCTCTTTCCCATTCATATAGGTATTTTCAAATACACAATAAAATACCTGACGCTTTGGCAACATGATCATTGCTATTTATCAGATCCTTTATTAAAAGAAGCCATCGATTTAAATTTCTTGCTATGTCAGATTGGCCAGAGACTAAATACTCAATTTACCATCATCAGCTTACACTCTACTGATTTATTTATTTCAAGCCGCAATATTCACTCAGTGAGTACAACACGAGCCGCGGTACTCAATAAAAACCATATCATAGCCCACTTAGAAGCACTATCGGGGAAGTTCAAGCGTGAAATAAAGCGAACAAAACGAAAAATCATCAATGAAGGTAATTTAAATTTAATACAGCAAGATAATCTACAAGAAGGCCTAAACAATTACTGCGAGCTAGAACATCAAGGCTGGAAAGGGCGAGATGGAGGATCCATTGACTATAAGCATACAACTAGAAGTTATTATCAGGACATAATAAAGAGCCAAAATCTACATCAAGCTATTCAAATTCAAGAATTACGCCTTGATGATCAATGCATAGCTGCGTGCATTCGCTTTAAGTCCAACCAAATATATTATGAGGTCAAAACCACTTATAACGAGGCATATAAAAAATTGGCTCCAGGTAAGTTACTAGAAATTGAAATTCTTAAAGACTTAACTGATAGCAATTTTAGATATATAGATTCCTGCACTCAACAAAATAATCGACTTATAAATACACTCTGGCCAGATAAAATAGAACTTAAAACAAGCTATTTCTTCTATCCTAATTTCTATAGCTATACTTTAAGTGTATTACACAAAATTAAATTTATCTTTTTACGAATTAAGGATAAGAGTTGATGCCCTCTCCATTTTCCTATTCAGAATATGAACAAATCATTCACCACCTACAGGCCACTAGCACTATTCTTGATTATAGTAAGGTGAATCAAGATACCAATGAGTTCTGCGTCATTCGCCATGATGTTGAATTTTCTGTGGAAAGAGCCCATGACCTAGCAATATTTGAGAAGCATCAATTAAATCTAACCAGCAGCTATCTATTTCAATTGCGAAATAACTGCTACAACATATGTTCTGATATTAACATTGGTAAGATGCATGACATACTCGCCTTAGGTCATTCTGTAGGTTTGCATCTGCATTTTGGGCTACTAGAAGATGAATCTCAATTAATCGATTACATTTTACAAGAAGTAGAACTCTTTCAAAAACTAACGGGAATTAAAACTGATAGATTTTCATATCACAGACCTACAGCCAGCGCCCTCAAACAATACCACCAAATAGAAGGTTTAATTAATTGCTATAGTGATATTTATTTTAATTATTTTGAGTCCTGCCCAGAAAATTTACCGGTAAAGTATTACACGGATTCTAGGCATATTTGGCAGCATGGACACCCATTAACGAATACCGATAAGAAAATACAACTGCTTACCCATCCCTACTCCTGGACACAGGAAGGACTAAATAATTTTGATAACTTTTCAGAATTATTGCAAGAAAAGCACCGACTGATGAAACAGTCCATCAATAATGAGATCAGTACTTTTCCTGTTCAGCTTTTACGCTAGCGCACAAAATTTTTGAGGTTACCTTATTTCCGATATTGATAATCTTTGGCCAATGCCTTCGCTAAGCTGATACTCATTAATATCAAAATCACTGTGAAAGGTAACCCTGTTGCAATAGCACCAGCCTGTAAGGCTTTCAAAGCTTCATTACCACCACCATACAATAACGCGGCGGCAATCGAACCTTCTAATACTGCCCAAAGAATTCGCTGCGGTACAGGTGCATCTAGCTTACCACCGGAAGTAATGCTATCGATAACCAATGAACCTGAGTCAGAAGAAGTAACAAAGAAAATCAATACCAATAAAATGGCCAATACCGATGCAATTTCAGTCAGTGGTAAATTATCTAGCATTTGAAACATGGCTAAACTCACACTAGAAAGACCATTCGCTAATTCACCAATACCATTTTGTGCTTGTTCTAATCCAGTGCCACCAAATACCGACATCCAAACAAGAGTAACCAATACCGGCACAATCAAGACGGAAGCCATAAACTCGCGCAAGGTTCGGCCTCGGGATATACGGGCGATGAACATACCGACAAAAGGAGACCAAGAAACCCACCAAGCCCAATAGAATACCGTCCAGCCATGAAAAAATTTCTCATCTTCACGACCAACCCAGTTACTCAACGGTAATATGTTTTCGATATAACCTAACGCAGTAGAGCCCATAGTACTTAAAATGACTAACGTAGGGCCTGCAATAAATACAAAAACAAGCAAACAAACCGCTAACAGCATATTGATATTGGAAAGAATACGCACACCATTAGATAAGCCACGAACCACTGATATCACCGCGATACCGGTAACACCGACTATGACACATAATTGAGTAGTTAAGTTATCAGCAATACCAAACACAAAATTCAAACCGCTTGAGGCCTGTTGCGCACCTAACCCTAACGATGTTGCTAAGCCAAATATCGTAGCAAGCACGGCTAAAACATCAATTAAATCCCCAGTGCGGCCCCATACACGCTCACCTAATAAAGGATAAAAGGCCGAACGAATAGTCAGCGGAAGCCCCTTATTAAAAGTGAAATAGGCCAATGCTAAACCAACTACTCCGTAAATGGCCCAAGGATGAAAACCCCAATGGAATAATGTTGCAGCCATGGCCGCTTTAGCAGCGTCGGCATCACCAGGGGCGACGTTAAGGGGAGTTCCCCACCAGTCAGTATAATAAGCTATTGGTTCTGCGACAGCCCAAAACATCAGGCCAATACCCATGCCCGCAGCAAACAGCATCGCAAACCATGACATGCGGTTAAAGTCGGGCTTAGCATCATCACCTCCAAGGCGCATACGCCCTACAGGTAATAGCAAAATAGCGACGCAGAAAATAACAAACCAATTACTCGCGCTCATAAATAACCAATCAAAATTATCGATTGACCAGTTCTTAGCCCCTTCTAGAATCACCTTAGTTTCCGCTGGCGCAATTAAGGTAACGATAACAAATACAAGAATAAGTAAGACACTAATAATAAAGACAGGATTATGGATATCTAAGCCCACAACCTGAACATTATTATCACCCAGTTCGTGTTCGGTAGAATATTGTGACGACATTTGGTGGCCTTGATATGATGAAATACTACTCAGTATACACTCTTAGAGAATTACTTCAGCCAACCACTTGTAGCTTAGGCCAGACACCTAGCCAGTTTTTGGCTTCTATACGGTGTATAAATACCGTTCTTAAGCGTTTTTTATTATGGGTTATTTTACCGGCATACAAGCTATCGAGAGCAAAGCTGTTAATAATACGAATTGAGCCATCGTCCAATAAAGCCGCCGCGACAGCGGTTTCTTGCTCTGGCCAATAGCTCATCGCATCTAAGGTATTTTTGTAAGGGGAGTCACCATTACGCAAATGCATAAAGGCTTGGTTTTTTACTTGCCAATTCAAATGAGGATATTGTTTATTTAGCTGTGCTGATATTTTTTTTGCTTGCTGGTTGTCTTCTTCTAACGGGTCAAAGTAGACCACATCAATATCATTTAACGGCGTTTTGATACCGTGTAATGTGTCCCATACTAGGTTTCGAATACAGCCTGCAGCAATATAACAATCAGGTAATGCGATGGCGCGAACGATCTCAAGAATTTCCATTCTTATACCATCATTCGCTAATAGATCTTTTAATTTATCAGCCACTAGAGCACCATCACTTTTTAGACTTACCCTAAAGGCTATTTAGCTGAAGGTTTAGTCGTACCTTTTTTACCCTTATTCTTACCATAATAAGGCGAGCTATTATCAGAGCCAGTATGACCTGCTCTTTGATGTTTAGGCACGTAGTTTAAAATCGATACTGGCACTGTCTTACGAACAGGAAAACCATCAATCTCTTTACGATCAATAATATGCTTTAAACGACTTTCGATGGCACACAGGTTTTTAAAATCCCCCATGGCCACAAACGAGATGGCTTCACCTAAAGCTCCCGCGCGGCCAGTACGACCAATACGGTGTATGTATTCTTCTGGTTTAAACGGTAGGTCGTAGTTTACAACCCGCGTAAGAGCACCAATATCAATACCACGAGCGGCAATACCCGTCGCGACTAGATACTTCAGCTCCCCAGACTTAAACGCTGCCAAGGTTTTTTCACGCATCGCTTGGCTGCGATCACCATGAATACAATCGGCTTTAATGCCACGCTTCTCTAACTGGCTAACCAGCTTGGCTGCACCGTGTTTTTTCTCGATAAAGATCAACGCTTGGTCCCACTTTTGATCTAAAATCAGATGACTGAGTAAGGCCGACTTAGTATCTTTATCCACAGTCACTAACCACTGATTAATGGTATCGGCAGAAGTTGAGGAAGGAGAAACATTAATATCTTCTAAATCGTCGTAAAACTCTTTGTTTTCAAAGCCAATACCCGAGAAACCATCACCGGAAAAGCTATCGGCTAACTTACGCACATCTTCGTTGATCGTCGCCGAGAATAATAAATTTTGGCGCTCTAACGGCAAACGTTCAATAATCTTGCTTATGTCGTCGATAAAGCCCATATCTAACATGCGATCAGCTTCATCTAAAATCAGCATTTCAACTTCATCAAAATACAAGGCACGTTGATGCAACAGGTCTAACAAACGACCCGGTGTCGCCACTAAAATATCAACACCGTCGACCAAACGTTCTTTTTGTTCTTCCATATCCACGCCGCCATAAAGCGCCATAGAGCTTAAATCAACGTACTTACTGTATTGAGCCACACTCGCTTCAATCTGCACCGCTAACTCACGTGTTGGCGTCAGGATTAAGGAGCGAATACGCTTACCCCGCGTAGTAGGAGTCTTACCCCTTTTGGTCACTTTAATTAGTTTTTCTAATAGCGGTAATACGAAGCTAGCTGTCTTACCCGTCCCCGTCTGAGACGTACCTAGGATGTTTTTACCCAATAAGACAGCGGGAATGGCCTGTTTCTGAATGGCTGTCGGCTTGGTATAACCCAAGTCTTTGACCGCTTTAATAATAGGGTCGCTTAATCCAAGCTTGGAAAATGACATAGCTGAAGTCTCGATATAGAGGAAATATAGGGGGGAAAGGTGTCTAATGACTTCAGTATAACAGCAAGTGGATAGTAGGCATAAAAAAAGGCGCTTACCTTACGGAAAGCGCCTTATTATTAGATCAGACTAGAGATCAGTCCTTATTAATGCTGCTGCTTGAAATAAACTCCACTATCGCCAAATTGTGATGTTTTAAACGCAGAGTCCATAACAATAGAACCTACCTTAACAGCACTTTCACGACGCTCACGCTCATAACGAGCCTGCTTCCAGAACCAGATAGACGTTTTAATCGCTTGGTCAGTAGCGTAAATATCGTATACCGCTGTGCCTTCTGTTAATGCCGTAAGGTCATCACGGAAGTCATGAGTTGCTGTATCAAACTGGCCCTTAACATCGGCTGTTGGTACAAAATAAATCTGAGTCGGTGCTTTAGCCGCTGCGACTGCACTACCATCTTGCTTAACCGCTGCCATATCACCAACGTTCAGTGCATTCGATTTGTTCATTGCTTTAGCGAATCCTGCTTTTGCTGTGGCAATTTCATGGCTCTTAACTTTGACATACTGAGACATTTCATTCGCAAAGAAATCGTAATTTCCGCCTTGACCCGCTAGAGGGTAATGGCCAAAAACATTCTCCGAAGCTTGACCATCAACAAATGATTTCCAAGTTAAGCCGGGCTCAAAACCTTCATCTGCTGGATCACCAGATACTGACATACGCAATAAACCACATTCGTTACCTTGGAAGATACCGGTGAAAGGATGCCCTGCAGTCGGTACAAATTTCGCTTTTGCCATTGCGCCAAAGGCGTGAATGGGCATTTTATTGTCTTCTGGCGCTACATCTTGATCAAGTACCTTCTTGTCCCATAGAACTTTATTTATCAGATCCAGTTTATTAATCGAAGCTAAAGCAGGCACATTGCTTGCTGCATATTCAGTACGTAATACGCCATTATTCCAAAGTAGCTCTTGCTTATCACAAGCATCCCAAGAATTGTAATCTGCTGGAATGCTTAAACCCCAAGGTTTAAAGGCATTATCTACTCCCGCCAAACTCCCGGATAGACTTGGGAAGTGACGACGAATAACGTCTAACATAGTATTTTCTTCTACCCAGTCCATACCTTCTTGGGTATACACTTCAGCGGTGTAATCCGTGGTATAGAAACGGTCTGTCATTAGACGGCGTGAGGCGTTAATGATGAAGATTTGGAACGCAGTTTCGCCAAAAGCAAAACCACCTGGGCGTACGGTTTCAGCCAGCTGGCCGACCATAGTATCGATTAATTCAACATCGTTATTATAAAGACGTTTTAATTCAGCTAAGGTTTTTGGATCAGAGGTTAGGTCTTCAAACTTATTAATCGGCGTTAAACCAATTTGACGACGGAATTCGTTATAACGTGGTACACCACGTTCACGATCACGCACGATATCGATAGTCGCTAAATCGATGTTACCCACAAGAGGCAAATCCAAATTACGCAAAAAGTTAGGGTAGTTATGCAGGGTTAAAGAACCTGGGTGAGTGATCCCCATGGAGTACCATAAGCGCTCGCCTGTTTCATCGGCCAGCATAGTTTCTGCATCGCCATCACGAGTATCCTCTAGCGCAATCACACTGGATGGAATACCTGAACCCACATCAAATACCTGGAAGTTATCAGGCAGTAATGGGTGCATACGATAAACGGCAACAAATTCTTCCGTTAAAGAATATGCAACACCGTGATTCTTTGGCTCAGCAGCACCTACAACACCAGCAAGTGCATGATCGATACTCGATGCACCATTGATTAATTCAGATAGCTTAGGGTCTAAACCAACTAACTGAGAAACCACAGAATCGGTTTTTTCTAGACCTTCAACAACACTGCGAATGCCCGCTTGATAAGCATCACGACCTTCGCGATCGCCAATTAGCCCCCACCAGTTTGCCGCCATGGCTTTTTCTAATACTGGATTTGCTAATAATGCTGGCGTCCACTCTGTCGTATGAATCTTGGCCATTAGTGCCGAGTTCGCTAAACGCGCGCGGTCATAAATCCATTGATCAGACGCTGCTGGATAAGCTTGCTTCAATTTATCAGCAATTGCATTGTGCTCCAGAGTAAACACCTGGTGCAACATACTCAAACCAACCCACCAGTTATCATTGAAGCCTGTTACTGGCACACCGGATAGGAACTCTGTCGGTAATGTGCCGTCGCTATTAAGTTTTAATTTACCATCAACAAAAGAACGAATTTCATTATTTTTTTCTAAGCTGCTGCCGTATATCTGAGAACCATCCCACCAGTGGGTATTCACATTCTGATAAGTATCAGGCAGTGCGCTTTCAGAATCCAAACGGCTTGGATCTGGTTGAGTACGTTTGATTTCAATCGTACCGCTACCCAGTACATCACCTTCAGGTAGATCAACGACGATGGGATTTTCATCTACGTTCTCACCGTGAGCAACCCAGTCATGAACCATAAACTGAATCCAAGCAGACGCGAGGAAGTTAATAGAGGTTGCTGGTTTAAATTCTTCACGGGCGAGTAACGAGTTACTAACGTCACGAGGATTAGGGGTTAGCAGAGTATCGGCCTCTGTTTCACCAAACGCGGCTTCTAGCTGAACGTTACGGCCAAAACGACGCAGTGCAGAACCTTCCGATGGGTTCTCTAGAATATTACAAGTACCATCTTCTGTACGGGCATTTAAGCTGCGCTCATCACAGACAATTTGAGAGTTATAACGATCGTAGTTTTCCACTTCGATCAGGTTATTACCCAATAATTCTTCACGCTCTAATATTAATACGATAATGGCGAGGTAGACCCCTATCAAGCCAAATTTTACATATCCTGGCCAGGCGACCCATACAGAGTTAAGCATTTCAAAATTCTCCTTTATTTTGTGGTTATATTTGTTCTTATTATTATTTCCGTTAATTCAATTAAAATGAAATGTAACCTTTGCTGCTATAACTACTATAGAACTGATACTTTTCATTTTATTTAGCATGAATTTTTTATGACTATTACAAGATTATTTAGATAAAACTTACTTAGAAAACAATAAATAATATTTAATAAAAATTGTAATAAGCGGGTCAGTATAAATAGATATTGATCTGGGTCAATAATGGAGGAGTAGCAAAAGACTATCGATAAAAAGGATAATTATTTAGATGATTTTATTATGCTGAATAAATATTAGCCTTATGTAAATAGCGTGTAAAAAATATCTAAATATTTTCTACACGCTTAACGCTATTGATGATTATTTATTCTGTAAATTTTTCCATAATACCTTACTGGTACCGGCAATAAACTCAGCATCTTCTTCTAACATAGTATTGAGAATCGCTTTATTCATTTGCGATTTATTCTGACCATAGATCCAGCGATTTTTATTAAAGCTTGTGGCAAACTCTAATACGCCGGCTTGTAACGCTTCTTCATTAGCAAAAATAGCTTCCACTACCTGATGGTCTAGTAACTCCTGGGATCCAACGCGCTGCCCAGTCATAGCAAGGCGATTAAAAAATGTTTGCGGAATCGCTTTATTAATTAATGGGAACATTGAAGGGAAAAATGGAACAAGTACATCGACTTCAGGAAAACAGAAAAAACCTTTATCCGACTTCATAAAACGAAAATCACAAGCACAGGCCAGTACCGCACCATTACCAAAGCTATGACCATTTAATGCCGCGATAACGGGCATCGGGAAAGTTACTATACGTTTTAATAAGCTTGTAACCCCTGTCATAAAATCTGCAATATCTTTGACTGAGTTGGCAGGTTGAGACATCCATTCTAAGTCGATGCCTAGCGACCAGTTTTTCTCGGAAGCAGACGTTAAAATGATGGATTTAACTTTTTCTTCAGCCTCGACCGTATCTAGATGCTGATTAAATTCACGAATAAATTCGGGATTATGGCGATTTTCAGCGGTATTCATGGTTAATACCGCAACGGTGTCTTGATAGCTCAGCTCAATTAAAGGGCTCATGAAACTTATATACCTATACTTGCAATGAAATCTTTACAATAAAATGTTTACAGTGGAAACATGCAGTGTATGAAAATATACCAAACCTTTCCTAACAATTTTATGATCAACTAGCACATTTACATAATCTAGAGCCTTCTTCTAAGCCCCTATTAAGCACTCACAACCTCAAGTCTCACAGGCACCCCATTCACCGCCGCATTGCCACACAGTTTATCGATTAATGTATCGTCGGTTAAATCATTCAAGCTCACACCCGCATGCGCTTGTGCAATTCTTTGGCGTACACCTTTACGCCCGTGCCCCCAGCCGTGGGGAATGCTCACGATTCCTGGCATAAGCTCATCCGTTACCTGGGCTTCGATTTCGATACTACCGACTCGAGAGCTGACTTTCACCGACTGGCCATGGACAATTCCTTGCTGTGCCGCAGTATCAGGATGCAGCATCAGCGTGCAACGGGATTTACCCTTCACTAAGCGCTGACTATTATGTAACCAAGAATTATTACTGCGCACATGACGACGGCCAATTAATAACAGCTGATCATCATTATAGTGTTTGAATACTTCCGCGACTCTCGCCAAATCCGCTTTATAGAAATCGATATTCAAATCAATTTTCTTATCTTTATGTTTTAAACCCGCGGGTAACATAGAACCTAATGGACCAAGATCGATACCATGAACCTGCTGTTTAAGGGCTTTCATACTCACTTGTGGATAAGGGCCACGTTTTAAGCCTTGACCTAACAGAAACTTAGGACCAAAAGTCTTAGTTAACCAACGCTCTACCTTAGTCCCTACGCTAGCTTTTTTATCTAAGCGCTTAGCCAGCTCTAAGGTAATTTGCCAATCATGCATTTCATCAGGCTTTTTCTTAAACAGAGCTGGAGAGTATTTCGCGACATTGTGCACTGCGAAACCATTAAAGGTCACATCGTAATGATCACGCTCTAATGGCGAAACAGGGGGCAAAATAATATGGGCATGACGACTGGTTTCATTAATAAAATAATCCACCGATACCATAAAATCTAATTGCGCTAAGCCTTGGTCTAACTTATTGCCATTAGGGGTACTAAGCACAGGATTTCCTGCCACATTAATAAAGCCTTTTAGCTGCCCTTCACCTGCGGTTAACATTTCATCGGCCATCGCAACCACAGGATAATCACCATTAAAGTCGGGCAACTTGTTTACTCGGCTGTGGCGTTTGGCTAAATAACCGGGCCCCGTATTATTAACAATATCCAGTGCGGGTTTAGGAAACATTAAGCCGCCGACTTCATCTAGACGCCCTGTCACTAGATTAATCACCATAATCAAATACTGACTCAGCAAACCAAACTCTTGTACGGAAACCCCCATGCGTCCATAACAAACCGCCGACTCTGCTTGACAAAATTCTTTCACTAAACGCTTAATTTCTGCGGCTTGAATTCCGGTAATCGCCGCGACATTTTCAGCGCTATAGCCTTGAGCAAAAGATTCTAATTGCTCTATATCAACAGCAAGCGCCGCAGCTCGATTATTAATCGCTTTGTTTTGATTAACGTAACCCTGAGCATAAATTTCATTCAGCATCGCCAGCAATAATAAAACGTCCGTTGCTGGGCGGATAAAATGATGCTCACTCGCGGCTTCAGCGGTTTCGGTTCGGCGAGGATCTATCACTACGACTTTGCCATCGCGGCCTTTTATATCTTTTAATTTTTGGCGCATGTTGGCCGCGGTCATGATGCTGCCATTCGACGCCAGTGGATTACCCCCGATGATTAACATGTGCTGTGTACGGTTCACATCGGGCACAGGAATACGCAACATATGACCAAATAAATGCATACTCACAATATGATGAGGTAACTGATCAATTGACGTCGCGGAGAAACGGCTACGAGATTTAAGACTCGCAAGTAAATGCTTAGTCGTCAGCATACTACCCATGTTATGCACATTCGGATTGCCTAAATAAATACCTAACGCATTCTGCCCATGTTGCTTTTGCAGCGATTGAATACCTGTGGCAACTTTATCTAAAGCCTCAGGCCAACTAAGTTCCTTCCAGCCTTCTGCAGTGCGCTCTATGGGTTTACGCAAGCGATCAGGATCTTCATGCAAATCTTGTAAAGCAGTCGCTTTAGGGCAGATATAACCTTGGGAGAAAGGGTCGTTTTTATCGCCTTTAATCGATAATACTTTTTCACCATCGTGGGTTACTTCAATTCCACACATGGCTTCACATAAAGTGCAGGTCCTAAAATGGACTTGTTCATTGACCATTATCTTCTCCCTTAAATAAAATTTATTTTTGTTATTTTTGACTAGTAAACACACTAATAAAGAGCGATTGGAAATTCGTGCTTAATAGCTGAATCGCTTGTTCACGCTGGTATCGCTGCTGATGGCAGCCCAAGATCAGCTCATGCACCTGTGCAGCAGCCGTATCAACAAATAAGTTCACACTACTCGAAGTGAATGTTCGCCCAGATAAGGTTAATCCTTGGCTAAATATTTCAATCCACTCTTCTTGTAAGTCGTTAACCAAACCACCTAAACCATGATGAGTATGTTGGCCAAAGCGCGGTCTATCTTCAATTAAGTGTTGGAATAAATCGATATTTTGAAAGGCTGCATCAAAGATCATTCCTAAGCATTGCCGGCATTTATGATCGAGTAACTCCTTCGATAAAGAATCAAATTCTTCCAGCATGCTGACCCACGCCATACGCATTGGCGATAGATAACTTTCCTTTAGCAGTTCACACAGCTCTTGCTGTAAAGCATCCAGGCTTTCAAAGTGATTATAAAAACTGGGCTGAGCAATCCCCGCCCCTTTAGCCACCTTGTTCATACTTAAGCCTTGCGACCCCTCTTGGCTGTACAACTGCAGAGCGCTTTTCAGCAATGCACGTCGAGTTTTAGCCTTCGCCAATTCACGCTTAGATTCGGTGGCCACACCTTGGCTTAATTCTGCGGGCTTCATTGCGGCTTTGCTCATAAATTAATAACTTGTTTGATATCACATTACGGGTAATTAACACTTCAACTATAAGGCTATAGTCATTTAAACTATAAGTCTATAGTTGAATTTTTTACATAATAGGCCCCCCATGACATCAAGCGTATTTTCTCCTTTCTCACTGCCGTGTGGTGCGCAGCTTAGCAATCGGCTAGCGAAAGCCGCGATGGAAGAAAACATGTCAGATCCAGGGCAATTACCAGGTCCTGCTATCTTCCGCCTCTACCAGCGTTGGGCCAAAGGCGGCTCAGGACTGCTCATTACTGGTAATGTGATGGTTGATGGCCGAGCCATGACGGGACCAGGGGGCATCGTCTTAGAAAAAGAAACCGAGCTCGCCCCCTTTAAAGACTGGGCGCAGGCTGCAAAGAAAAATAACACCCAAATTTGGATGCAGATCAATCACCCTGGCCGTCAAGTGTATGCGGCAATGGGTGGAGACGTATTATCCCCTTCATCGGTGCCTCTGGATTTAGGAAAACACTCAAAATTATTTGGTCAGCCAAGAGCCATGACCCACAAAGAAATTAACAACCTGATTCAACGCTTTGTTGATACCGCAATAAAAGCGGAGCAAGCAGGTTTTGACGGTATTCAAATTCATGCCGCTCATGGCTATTTGCTGTCGCAATTTCTATCACCCCTAACTAATAAACGAAATGATGAATTTGGCGGTTCAATAGAAAATCGCATGCGCTTATTACTCAATATTATTAAAGCTATTCGTGAGAACGTTGCTAGCGAATTTGCAATTGCAGTAAAGATGAACTCAGCGGATTTTCAGCGTGGAGGATTTGATGCCGATGATGCCAAGCAAGTTGTTGTGGCAATGAATGCTCTGGCCGTCGACCTAGTTGAATTATCCGGCGGCAGCTATGAAAGTCCCGCCATGCAAGGCACGACAGCGGATGGCAGTACCCTTGCCCGTGAAGCCTATTTTTTAGAGTTTGCTAAAGACATTGCGCACCTAGCAACCATGCCGATTATGACAACGGGTGGAATACGACGCTTAGCTACCGCCGAACAGGTATTAGCTGAAGGCGTTGATATGGTAGGCATGGGAACCGCATTAGCAATGAACCCAGCACTTCCAAACGACTGGCAAGTCAACTCCCAGGTCGTCGCACATAGTGCAACGGTACGCTGGAAAGATAAAACCTTAAGTTCTGTCGCCACGATGGCCGTGATCAAACGACAGCTGCAACGAATGGGAAAAGGGAAAAATCCTAAGGTAAATGTTTCCCCAATATTTTCGTTAATTCGTGACCGCATTCGTTTAAAAAAATTAACAAAGCGCTATCAACAATATTTATCGTAAGAATTTTTTTATACTTTTTAGGCTCTAAAGTTCAGGTTCTAAAGTTCAGGCTCTAGAGCTTGTAGAAAATGATCCTGCCATAATTTTTGATAACGAATTTTATGCCAGCCAATATGACCAATACGCTTTTGATCTATATCGGCTGGTTTTATTTTTATCATTTTTTTATCGGCCGAAGTAAAAAACTCATGCAGCATATGAACATTCTTTAATGACATCATGTCATCATCGGTAAAAGCTAATGCTGTCATCGGCATTTTCACATCCGCAAAACGCTGACGTAACCAGTCACCTTCATACCCTATTGCATACTCTTTTTTCAAACACCAACGACGCCACTGCATAATGACCCCTTTGGGTAAGTTGCACATAACTTTCAACTTATCCCCAGGGAAATACCCTAATATTGGCGCTGTCGCAGGGACTAGGAAATACCATAAAAACCATGCGATACGTTTTGTCGGTGTTGCGTTATACCACCAAGTTCCTGTACCAGCCCCGACGGTAATGGCGCGGTCAATTTGATCGGTATTTTCCATAAAGCCCAACATATGAGCGCCAACACTATGACCAATCCAGGTTACTTTTTGCTGTGGATAATGTTCACTCACATAATTCAATACGGCGGGGCAATCATGCTCTGCCCAACTTAATTTATCGCTTTTGCTGTATTTAACATGGCGATCAACCGATAGACCGATGCCATCATAATCAAAGGTTACTGCCGTGTAGTTTTGTTGCGTCAGCCAATTGGCAAAATCATCATATAAATATTGAGCAACCCCCGTCGCCGTAGCAATAATACAAATCCCTTTGCTCGTACTTTCATCTTGGGCAGGAAAAACGCGTGCGACAATTGAATGCCCACCCGTCGTGGGTAAGGTGACTGTTTTGATTTCACTGCTTTTCATGGATTTCTCCGTTAAAATCGCTTTAAGACAAAATTCAGAAACTTTAAAACCGTTTCAATTTCTTCTTCACTAAACTCGTCACTAAAAAGCGCATTGAGTTCATCAATAAAAGGCATCATATCCAGTGTTTTTTGTAAGCCAGCAGGGGTGGCATAGAGTTTAATCCCCCGCGCGTCATCTTCACTGACAAGACGTTCGACTAAGCCATTTCTTTCCATGCGTACGATCAAACCGGTAAGAGCCGATTTATTTAACGCTAATGCCTTCGCGACTTCTTTTTGCAAACAGCCTGAATGTTTAACGATATAGAGCAAAGCCGCTAACTGAGTCACGGATACTTCAAGGGCATCTTCGCAGGCTTTATCCACATAATTAAATAGCTTGCGCTGAGCCATATTCATTAAAAAAAACAGTCGTTTATCCAATTTCAACTCTCTCGGGGATTATATAGTTTGCATGCGTACTTTTATAGTTTACATGCAAACTAATTAGATAATCAATCTGTTATTGTTAATCATTGGAATGACGACCATTAAAATAACAACCAGATGAGGTCGCTAGAATAAATACTGATAGAGATAACCTGCCATAATAGCCATACCAATAATGACGACCAAAAATGCAAGGATCATAGGGTTCTTAAATATCGATTTTAATAAGATCACTTCGGTTAAACTGGCTCCCGCACTACCGATAATTAGCGCCATCACAGCGCCTAAGCCCATACCTTTTGCCGCCAAAGCCGCGCTCAAAGGGATAACCGCCTCTGCCCGAATGTAGAGTGGTATGCCGATAATTGCGGCGATAGGAATCGCAAAGGGATTTTCTTCACCCGCCATGCTAGCGACAAGTTCAGTTGGCATAAAACCGTAAATGATAGAGCCTATGGCAATGCCAGCCATTAGGTAAGGCACTACGCTTTTGAAATCTTTCCAGGTGATATGCCAGATAGTCAGCCACTTATTCACAGGCTGTGCCTTATTACCGGAGCAACTTTTAGCCAGTGGTTGGCTATAAGCCTCAGCTTTAACGTATTGTTCAAACCCTAGCTTTTCTAATAAAAACCCAGCGATAACCGAGACACTCATCGCTACCAAAAAATAAAATACCGCTACTTGGAGTCCAAAAGTAACGACAAATAGGCCGATGATAATAGGGTTCAATAATGGGCTGGCAAATAAGAAGACTAACATAGTGCCAAAACCCGCTTTGGCACGCAGTAAGCCTTTCAGAAAAGGAATGGTAGAACATGAACAAAATGGAGTTATCGCCCCAAGAAAAGCGGCAATAATATAGCCTTTCCCCTGCTTGCTGCTTAAAATTGATTGTATCTTAGCGGGCGATAAATACAGCTGTAATACCCCGACTAAATAGCTAATGATTAAAAATAACAAGGTCAGTTCTATTGCGAGAAAAGCGAACATGGTTAAGCTTTGCTCAACCATTGCGGTCGTTATCGTCATAATTCATCTCCAGAATGGGGTTAGGATGCAGTATTTAATTCTTTATTTCCAGAATTATGGAAATATATAGTTGTCGAAATATAAGCCTGAACAATTCCTTCGTCAATATATTTCTAGTAATATCGAAATACAGTCAGCCCCCATTTGTATCACTATTCGAATTAAGGCCAATTAATGGAAATCGAAATTATTGCAAAAGCACTGAAAGAATTGGGCCACCCTACCCGTTTGGCAATATTTAAACGCCTCGTTAAATCGGGCCATCAGGGAATTGCCGTAGGCGACGTTCAAGAAGAATTAAAAATACCGGGCTCTACCCTGTCTCATCATCTCTCTAGCTTGGTTTCTGCGGGGTTGATCAACCAGCGCCGCGAAGGTAGAACCCTTTTCTGCGTTGCTGAATACGACAAACTAGCCGCAGTCATCGCCTTCTTTCAAGATGAGTGCTGTAGTGACGAATAAATCGGGAAAGCGCTATAATCCCTACCGTGAACCCAATGAATGATAAGCAACGAGTTATAAGGTCAGAACATGGTTATGAATACGAAAATCTACAAGCAAGTGCATTCTTTGGCGAAAGATCTGTTAAAAGCGTCTCAAGGTAAAAATCAGCAGGAATTTGATAAAAGTTATGCACAATTATTAAAAATTTGTGAAGAGCATGAAGATTCCCCCAAAGATCACCCAGTTCAATGGGAAACCCTTGCGGATTTTACTGAAGATCTAGAACAAGCAATTGCACTGTATGAAAAAGCATTATTAAAAGCGGAAGCAATTGAATCAAAAGATTTCTGTGCCTCAATTGGTTACTCTTTAGCAACCATGAAGATTGAACTGGGTGATACGAAAGCAGCCATCGCCAATCTAGAAAAAGCAAAAGTGAACTGTGCAAATACAGACGATAAGTTATTAAAGGCTGAAGTTCATGATCTGTTATTTAAATTGAAAAAGAATTAATTAAAAAAGTCTATTTCAATACTTTAGCCGATGTTGATTCGGCTAATTCTTAAGGTATTGTTTGGGAGTCGTGTTCGTCCACTGCTTAAAAGCGCGACTAAAAGCACTTTGCTCGGCATATCCTAAGCGAGCACTAATTTCGGATAAACTTAAGCGCGTATCCGCTAAATACTCTGTCGCTAACTCAAGACGAATGTCCCTTAACAGCTGATTAAAGTTCTTTCCTTGCTCCTGTAAGCGCCGATGCAACGTTCTAGATGAAACATGCATTTTTGACGCTAATGCATCTAATGTTATATTCGATTCGCTAATGCAGCGCTTCAATTCAACTCGTAACCTTTGATTAAATTCGTTATCCGTGTCCATTTTATTTGCAGGACTGCTTTGTTGTAATAAAACTTCAGCTTGCTGCTCTAGAATATGTTTCAAAACCGGTTCAGGGTTAATAACAGACCATTCTAAGTGATGCTTAGAAAATTCAACTGTCAGCTCTTCTCCACCAAAACTAACTGATCGTATGAGGTGGCGTTCATAACTTTGTGCATAACTAGGCTGTTGATGTATAAAACCAATTTTTACTAACTGTATATCTTTATGGTTTGCAGGAGTGACGAGACGTTTAATGAAATAAATTAAACCAATAATTAATACCTCATCAGATAGCTGAGTCCCTAAACAAGGAGGAGTATCACTTTGCCAGCAAATTCGTACAGTCTCAGCCATCAACTCAACTCGAGCTTCCCCGCCATAAAGGAGACTTTGAAAACGCTCAAAGTGCTTCAGTGCGTCGCCTAAAGTACTGCAACTGGATGCCAAATAAGCCAGTATGCCACCATGTTCAGCTTCTGCGAGCTCCCCTAACTCGATGCCAAGCTGGGGGTTATTGCTCAACTGACTAATGTCTTCTAATAAATCACACCAAAGTTTATAACTCATCAAACTTCCCGCTTGAATTCGCTTTAACGAATTCATAAGCGCTTCATGTTGAGTTAAGCCATTTAGTTTGATGTATTTAATCAATAAGTTGGCAAGGGTATGGCTTACATTCAATGTATTCATAGGTTAGATACTAAACACTTGGCGATAATTGTCAAAACCTTGTCGAGCTCCGTCAATCCTTACGCCTAGAGATCAGAGATGATAATCAGCTAAACCCGTATAAAATAATAAGAGAAATGATATGGAAGATGTATTACACGCCATTGGCTTCGTCATTATAGGCGGTGGATTTTTTGTCAGTCTGATGATCTTCGAAGCCTATTATTGTTATAAACAAGGCGAAACCGATGTCTATGATTTCAAGGAAACTGTGGTTAACCTTACTACTGGTGCTATGTACAAAATTACCGACGGTATATGTATCGCCCTCTATATCGGTGCTTTTTACGACCTAGTTTCTTCAATTGGCTTTCAGTGGTTTCCCGAAGTTACCCTCATTACTTTATTGATTACCTTCATCGCCTTGGATTTGTTTCAGTACTTTAATCACAGAATTACTCACAAAGTGCGTTGGTTGTGGACAGTTCATCATTCACATCACTCTTCCACCCGCTTCAATTTATCCACAGCGCTAAGACAGAACTTACTCTTCCCGATTACTGGGGGCTGGTTATTGTGGTGGTTACCCATTGCCTTAATCGGTTATGACAAGTTTTCTGTGATTATTATGATGGAGATTATTACGGCGTATCAGTTCTTCATTCATACCACTAAGATTAATAAACTAGGACCGCTAGAACTGATCTTTAATACCCCTTCACACCACAGAGTGCACCATGGTAAAAATCCAAAACAAATCGATAGAAACTTTGGTGCTGTTTTTATTATCTGGGACAAACTGTTTGGTACTTTCCGCAGTGAAGAAGATGCGGGAAAAATTGTTTATGGTGTGACAACCCCGCCTGCAAAGCCTTTCAATCCACTTTATTTACAGCTACATGAATTCTTTTTAATGTTAAAAGAAACATGGCAGCATAAAGATCCCAGAATTCTCATCATGGGACCTGATTGGCTTGAAAGAAAACTTGCTCAAAAAGATAACAAATTAGCATTACCCGAAAAAGGCTAACTCACAGGATATTACTTTTTCTCTGCCGCCATAGAGGCCTTAAATTCTGCCAGAATTTTATGGCCTCTTATCGCTGGCCCTGATAACGCACTCACAGCCAGATGGGTGATTAATACCAATGCCGAAGTCGCTAACGCATCTAAAAACCAAGCTAAAGGGGCTGCGAACATCCCCAAATAGTCAGGCATAGATGTTAGTTGCGGTAAAGTTTGCAGTCCGGTTAACGCGTGTAAGGCTAAAGCGATCCAAAAACCTGAACAATATGGGCAGCGCCAATCGGCATAGAGTTTCTGTAACACTCTGGGTAGATGCGCAATTATTTGATTAAACCAAGTTCCCCATTCCGGCAGCTTTTCCCAGATCAATAAATACAGCGCATAAGCCATTAAAGCGAGTTCAAAATTCATCATAACTCCAAGAGTAATTTCCCGAAAAAATTGGCATTAATTAATAAGCTTCTATATTAATCGGTCGAATACGAGTATTTTAGAGTGCATCCTACGCAATTATCGGCATATCCTAATATAATGAACTATTCTCATATCATCAGTATGGGCTTCGAGCGCATCGGTAATGCCGTACAGCATCAGCATCATACCCACAGTGAAAACGTCATATCACTGATCACTAAAGGGAGTATTGTGATGGACTGTGGCGAAGAGATTACTTTAGCCCCAGGGATGGTAATTGTAATTCCCGCAGGAGTACCCCATAAAGCACTGCAAGGTGAAAATGTTGAATACTTTTGGTTAAGTTTTTGTTCTGGTTGCTTAGAACTGGAGAATAGTCCGACGCTATTACCTATTTTCAATCTCGTTCATACAGGTGCTGTGCCTGTATGGCAGCTTCCCCCTGAAAACCAAGAACTCTACTTAAAATTACTAACGAATTTACAACAAGAGATCGAACAGGATTTAGAACTCTCGTTAGAAGTCATCAGTAGCTATTTAGTCCTTTTGATGCACCAAGTATCCCGTGGGTCTGCTCTCGCATTTAATAATCTCTCTCACTCCTCTATCGTCACGGAAGCGTTAGCCTATATTCAGCAGCACACCCTAAGCAATATTTCATTAAAAGATGTGGCGCAGCAAGTAAACAAAAGTGAGGGCTATCTCGCGAACCTAGTTAAAAAATCAACCGGATTTACCGTAGGTGATTGGATACGCAAATCTCGTTTAACCGAAGCCTGCAAGCATTTATTACATACCCCAAAATCCATCGAAGATATCGCCGAACAAACAGGTTGGAATGATACAACCCATTTTATTCGCCAATTTAAGAAAGAGTTTCATACAACACCCGCAAGGTGGCGTAAATTAAATTTATCTAAGGACTAGCCTTCGTTTATTTAGCACTACAACTTTAAAGATTTGAAGCATGAAATGGGCAGCCCCCAGTCGAATTTTTAACCATTCTTTTCGGCCCTAATACACTGTTTTGATAGCCTGTAGGATAGCTCTTATAATGCTGGCCTAAATAGCTGGTTTCAAAACTCTGTTTTTGCCAAGGGTTGATAACTTGTTGAGTTAGCTTTCTTACACGCATAAAACCTTTAATTATTTTTTGCACAAACTTTGATGGCGCTACCTGCCCTGTTGCTAACAATAATTCAGGATCATTAATTAACGTTAAAATAACGGGGCGGACCAAAGGCTTAATAAAAAATGGAAACATCTCTTTCATGCCGTTAATTAAACCGTCGGTGACTATTTTATTATCGGGATGGTACGTCAGATGCTGAAGGCGATAGCTTTCGTACCAAGATACAAATTCATCTCGACTTTCAGGGATATCCTTTATTTTCATAGCTTGACCGAGAGATTTAAACGCTAGGTAACCCGCGTATTTCTCTCTATCAGTTAATGGGCGATAACCAAAGGCTTCCATCCAACGCGCGGGCTCAACTATAAATAAAGCCAAGGTATATAGATAATCATCATTACTGATTTCATAGTGACTGTGGATCCAGTTTAAGTGTTTCACCATATGCTGCCCGCGAGAACTCTGCACGGAATCCGTCATACATTCCGTCAGTATCGCTCGGGTATCATCCAATCGCTTTAATCCATCTTGCTGATATTGTTTTGTTCGCTGTAACAGCTTACTGATGCTTGGAATGCCGAACGTTTGTATTTGTGCTAATTCTCCTGAGATTAAATAATCTAAAGGCGCATCATGATTGGCTAGGTATTTCACCATCTGTTGATAATGCTCTTCAACGCGCAAGTGGCTTAGCTTCTCTAGCTCTGTATTATTTCTTAAACACATAACGACTACCTCAATTTAGCTGTAACGAAATTCTTTAATTATTAGTTTGTTAAATTTCGTGTAATTGAGTTGATTTAAATCCATCAGAGCAGTAGCCTCAAATGACAATATGTACAGATGTCTACTAATTTACAGAATCGAAAATATGTCGTCAAAAAATGAAGATCCTAGGGTCATTCGGACTAAATCTTTAATCATTCAAGCTCTGGTTAAGCTGACGGAAGAGACTCCCTATAAAAAAATTAAGATTCAAGACATTACTCAAAGCGCTGAATTAGCGCGTCAGACGTTCTATTTACACTATAAGTCGAAAGATGCGGTTTTGGTCGACTATATCGATGGGGTATTTGATAGTTTCTACCACGAAATTGAAGGTCATATCATCGCTTCGCCGGAGCCCGGTGATATCATCGCTTGGCACTTATTTAATCAATGGCTTCAGCATGCTGAATTTGCCAAGCTCATCATTGCTGCCGATGTAGAACACTTAGTGATCAAGAGCTTTCGTAACTACATTACTCGAGTTATGGGTCTCTATATTCGAAACCATTCCATGCCGCTGAATGATCCAGAAGCGCTAGGATTTATGGTTGATTACCTCGCGGGGGCATCTTGGATGGTATTACAGCGCTGGGTAGCCAGTGACTTCAAATACCCCCTCGATAAGCTTGCGAGACTTTATTCTGAATTAAGCCGCCCCGGTTTATTAAGCGTCATCAATCGAGGCGGCATTATCTAGGGATAGATAAGCCTGCTATCCTGCCAAAACCTTCATTCTTTGACGGTTATTCACCTTTAAAAACTAAGGTTTATCAGTCAAGCTAACCGTTAATAACATAATAAAAAAGCGACGCTTTCTCATGGCAAACGATACCCATAAACACGAGTATTTTGACGTATTAATCATAGGCGCAGGCCTATCAGGTATTGGTGCGGCCGTTCATTTACAAAAAGACAGCCCCAATAAGACTTATGCCATTTTAGAGGGCCGTGATGCCATTGGTGGAACTTGGGATCTTTTCCGTTATCCAGGTGTACGCTCTGATTCCGATATGTATACTCTGGGTTATAACTTCAAACCATGGACTAGCCCTAAAGGCATTGCTGATGGTAAAGATATTCGCGAATACATCTGCGAAGCCGCTAAAGAACACGATATAGAAAAGAATATTCGCTTTGGTCACAAAGTTTTAACCTCATCTTGGTCCAGTGAAACTGCACGCTGGACGATTGAAATTCAGCTCACCGCAACGGGTGAAATTCGCTATTACGAATGTAATTTCGTCCTCTGCTGTACCGGTTATTACAACTATGACCAAGGTTATGAACCTAAGTTTAAAGGCAGTGAAAACTTTAACGGCGATATTATTCATCCGCAAAAATGGGATGAAAATTATGATTATGCTGGTAAAAAAGTCGTGGTGATTGGCAGCGGCGCAACCGCGGTTACCTTGGTGCCTGCGATGACGGATAAAGCGGAACACGTCACTATGCTGCAACGCTCACCAAGCTATGTGATGGCCTTACCTCAGGATGATCCCATGGTTAATGGCCTGCGAAAATTCCTACCCGAGACTTGGGTCTATCGCATTACACGCACGCGAAATATCGCTTTTGCGTCAATGATGTATAACTATTGCAAAAGCTTTCCCAACTCTGCCCGCCGACTCATTCAAAAGTTGGTAAAAAAACAAGTAGGGGAAGGCTTCGACATGAAGCACTTCACTCCCAAATATAACCCTTGGGATGAACGCTTATGCGCCGTACCCGATGGTGATATGTTTAAAGTATTACGCGAAGGAAAAGCCTCAGTTGTGACCGACCACATCGATCACTTCACCGAGGATGGTATTAAGCTTAAGTCTGGGGAAACTTTAAATGCCGATATCATCATTACCGCCACAGGCTTAGACGTTCAGCTATTCGGTAAAATGAAATTAATTGTCGATGGCCAACCTTTTGATGCCCACGATAAAATGGTTTATCGCGGGGTTTTATTAGAAGACCTACCTAACGCAGGCATGGTATTCGGCTATACCAATGCTTCTTGGACATTAAAAGCCGATTTAATTACGGAATGGATGTGCCGTCTGTTAAATCATATGGATGCAACCGGTAACAAAATTGTAATGCCCCATAACTTTGATAAATCTGTAGAGCATCGTCCCTTTGTTGATATGCAATCGGGTTACGTACAACGTGCAATGGAGCGAGCGCCTCAACAGGGCTCTAAACTACCTTGGAAACTATATCAAAACTATGCCCTTGATTTAGCAACCTTGCGTTTTGGTAAAGTGAATGATGAGACTTTAGTTTTCTCTAACCCCATAAGTAATCGACCACGAATGAAAGTACAAGAGCTCAAATTTAAAGAACAACCGATAGAGGCTAAAGAGAAAAATTATAAAGAATCTGATTTGGCCTAATCAAAGAATTAGGAGCTGAGCATCTGCCCAGCTCCTTTAGTCATTTAATATCCATAACACTTCTTATTTTTTTATCACTGTCACACCAGGTGAAAAATACATTACCACGCCCGAATGCCAATTTTATTGCTTCGTCAGTCATACCAGGCCCTTTAACCCATTCTATTTTTGCATTACCAAACTTCTCCGCAATTTTTTGGGTATCTGCCATTTCATCGGCATCAAAGTCATGATCCCAGTTTCCTTGCATATCACCGTGATAACCAGCAATAACCATAAGTTGTGGTACTGAAGCGATTATTGCCTGATCTTTCATGATTTCTGCGCCAAACTCTTTCACCGTACTTTGGCCATCATGGGTAAAAATATTATTAACATATGCTTTAATCATACAAGTTACCCTCTATTTATTTCTTGAAATTCTGAATTGAGCAGGATACTTATACTTAGTAGTTCGAGTATTGACCGCTTGGGCAGGTGCAAGAACATCATGATCAAGAACCGTCGCACCAATTTCGGCATATTCCTGCTTGCCTTTTTGAATATCTTCCCAAGACTTTTCATCTAGCATCCCTACGGTGATAAATGCATCGTCTTTCTCAAACTGCTCTGTATTGTATTCGAATTGACGTTTAGATGATTCCAAATAGATTTTTCCATTCTCAGGCATAGCTTCCTCGTCCTCTTTTAATTTGATAATACTAAAGTTAAGTTAATCTGGAGTAGATTCCAGAATCCAAATCAATTTAGAGCTTGAGGAATAGAATGTGTATTACACATGATTACATGTGCATACTAAGTTAATAGTTATTTCATTCTTATTTTCTAGAAGTATAGATTGTCTTAAGTAACTGAGCCAAATAACCAACTTACCTACCAATATATTTAACAACTCGATTACTTTCTGTTATCGTCAAAAGCTCGAATTCATGGACGATTCAGATCATAAAGGACTATATAATAAAATTAATTTAGACTCGCTCAAAAGGACAGAGCCATGGCATATCTGCGTAACTTACAAACTAACGACAAACTGCACTTACTTACGCATCATACCTTTGGTCGCCGTAATGATGGCGTCGATACCTTTATCGATCAAGCCGAAGTTTCAAAGATTCATGCGGTGATCGAATGGAATGGTCAAGCTTGGGAAATTCGTGATCTAGGCCGTAACGGTACCTGGATAGACCAACAAAAATTACCTTCAGCTAAAAATACAGCCCTAAGAACAGGACAGACGATTAGCTTTGCCAGCCAAACAAAAAATAGCTGGAAAGTTGAAAACCTAGATGCCCCCGCCAATCTTTTATTAGGATTAAATGATAGCTCGATAACCGAAAAGCTTAGTCACTATCATCTACTGCCAAATTCAACCAGCCCTCTGGCAGCTCTATTTCATTGTGGAACACGTGGACTGTGGATACTGGAAAGTCACACCGATAACAATATTAATAGCTGCAGTAACGAAACGATCGTTAATCATAATGACTGCATATCAATAGGTGATCACAAGTGGCAATTATTCTTAAATACTGAACAGCAACAAACACTTAATATTACTGACAATCCAAGCAGCATAGATCAGGTTGCATTTCATTTTGATGTCAGCCTTGATGAAGAGCATACGCAACTTAAGCTTGATCATCAGTATGAGACGATAGACCTCGGCGAGCGCAGTCATCACTACCTGCTCTTACATTTAGCCAGATTAAAAGCAGAGCATGCTAATCAAGGGGTGGATAATAAAAGCCAAGGTTGGATTAATAATGAGCAATTAGCTAAAGAACTAGGAATTGATGTTTCCCATATCAACATTCAGATTTTTCGGGCACGAAAACAAATAGCCGATGAATTTCCTGGTGCTACCGACTTACTACAACGTCGCCGTGGCGAAGTCCGCTTCAACTGTTCACAAGCCAGTATCTCGAAGGGCGATCGAATAGAAAGCCTATGCTATTGAGATTAATTTCATGCTCGAGCAAATGAACAGGCAAATAGATCATTATCAAATTCTCAACGTTCTTGGACAAGGAGGAATGGGCATTGTCTATCTCGCCCAAGACACCCGACTAAAAAGAAAGGTTGCCATCAAGCGCCTAAAAACAGATTTGGATGAAGGTGAAGAAAACTCTCAACGTAATAAGCGTCTACAATATGAAGCGACCTCGCTGGCACAACTAAACCACCCTAACATTGTACAAATTTATGACATAATTCATGACGCAGACGAACTATCCCTCGTTATGGAATACATCGAAGGAGAAACACTTAATAAACATCTCAAAGAACACAAGGTATCCATTAAACAGCGCCTTTTTTGGTTACATCAAATTGCGCAAGGGCTCACTGCAGCTCATCGAAAAGGGTTAATCCACCGAGATTTAAAAGCCGATAATATTCTTATAAACCGTGACAACATCGCCAAAATCACTGACTTTGGTATTGCCAAAAATACACAAAGTGATAATACCGACTTAACAGTTACCGGTAAGCTATTGGGTAGTTATAGTGCCCTATCACCTGAACAAGCTTTGGGCCAACCCATTGATGAGCGCAGTGATCTATTCTCGCTTGGTATTTTAGCGTTCAAATTACTTTGCGGTTGCCACCCTTTTGGCGACTCGACTAACCAAAACATTGTCGTGCAAAACATTCTACATCGAGCGCCACTACCCGCTGAAAAGCTCAACTCTAGTTTGGATAAAAATTTAATTACTCTACTAAAGCAGTTGCTAATGAAGCAACCTCAACTGCGCCCAACTAGCGCTCAACAGGTGGCTGAAGAACTGCAGAATATAATCGAATATTGCGATGATGATTCAGAACCAAATTTCAGCGATACCATTGATATCGCAATACTCGAACCTGATATCGAATCAATATATCAATACTCTCGTACTGAAATTCAAAGTCATGAGTTAACTACTAAACAAAGAGGGAAACTATTAAGTACTAGCTTAATGTTTATCGTTCTAATACTGTCATTTATGAGCTATTGGCAATTAAATAAAACTTCAGCGCCAACCAGCTTATACATTGCCGTACTACCACCACTGATAAACAAAAGCAAAGTAAACACTGAGCAGCAAGAACTTCTGGTAGATTCTTTTAGCCATGCTTTACAGCAGCACGTAATTCATAGCGATGACCTTCATTTAGTTAGTAACCATCATGTGCAGTTTAAAAATCGAGACTACTCCCGAATAGCTAATGCCTTGTCGGCCGATGTACTGATAGAAACCGTTCTGACCTGTAATGAACAGCATTGTGAAGTAGAACTCAACCGCATTGAAACAGCTTCCTCTAATCAGCCTTCTGAAATCAGTCAGCAAAGGTGGGCGATCAAGTCACAACAAACTTGGCCTATGATCGTCGACAAGCAATACCTAAACACTGCATCCGATGTTCAGCATAGATTAACGCGATTATTTCCAAACCACAGCTTCACTACAGAACTCAACCCGCTAAGTGAAAAAGAATATCAACAGTTCTTGCGATATCGCCATGCCATAATCAATCAAGGACAGGATAGCCCTGAGCTTTGGAGCTCACTGTTACCCCTAAAAAATCAATATGCTAGTTATTTACCCTACCTCCAACTAATGAGCTACTTGGGCGGCTTGCTTTTCGATGACAGTGGCGATGAAAGTTATTTACAAGCCTTATCTCAATTATTTTTAGTCGCCGAACAAAGGCTAGGCCCCAACCTAACGTTGACTATTGGGCGCTTAGAAATTGCACAACGTCAACAAGACTTCAAGCTAGCAACAGAACTACTAGAGGCTATATCTCAACAATCTGATGACACGGTATTAGCACTTAGTTATCGAGGATTACTGGCGAATTATCAGAATGATTACCAACAAGCCAATCGTTGGTACCAGCAGGCTTTAGCGCTTCGTCCTTCAACCTTATTATGGTATCGCATTGCGAATAATCATTTTCATCAAGGGAATAATAGCGCGGCTCTAAACGCTTTGGACTCATTGTTGAAAATGGATAAACACGATGTAAATGCAAAAATGTTAATGGCTCTGGTTTATTTACTAGATGGCAAATTCAATGAAGCTATTACCCTTTACCACGAACTTATCGATATTAGTCCTAAGTCACAATTTTATAGTAATATGGGCCTAGCTTATGAACTACTTGGTAACTATAACAAAGCTGAAGAGTATTTTATAAAAGCGGTAGCAATCAGCCCTAGCAATACTATATGGCGTTTAAACCTAGCGGGTAGCCTTCAATTACAAGGAAAAATCACACAAGCTGCAATGCATTATCAGCAAGTGATTGAAAAATCAAATAATAGTGACAATGATTGGGTTGTGCAACGCAATCTTTCTGAAGCACATGTTCAGCTTGGCAATATCGACATGGCTCTGCAAACTCTGCACCGAAGTCTACGGCTTGCAGGCGATAATGCCGAAGTATTATTTAATGCAGCTCTTGTTTATAGTTTAGCAAAACAGTGGCCCGTAGCATTAAGTTATATAGAGCAAAGCTTATCACAAAATCTTAGCCCTATTTGGTACCAACTTGCATGGTTCGACGACCTGTGTCGTAGTAATCCTGATGCATTTAATCAATTGCTTTTAAATGCCTTTTCACAGCAAGATACAGATGAAAAGAAAACCTCTTTACGCTGCACGCCACTCGCAGAAAGTAATGGTTTAGTGAAAGCCGCAATAAAATGAGTAATCCATAGAGTACTCACTTTATTATCACTTTTTAGATATCAGCTCTTTATGAACCGCGTCGTCCACCTAGGCCAGGATCAAAAGAAACTTGGCCATCTGGCCCTTCTAAGTTGATAAAATACTCCCAGAATGAGCCTTGCTTAACATTATCAACAGTAATGGTCGCCTTTTGACCTTCTGTTGATGAAACAACGTCTGCTGCTGGCTTATTCCCCTCTACCGTTGTGAAGGGAAGCTTAGAAAACATCCAACCGGTAGTATTGAGTGAAAATTCAATCACTACTTTATCATTGCTATCCAATAGTTTACTAAAGTCGATTTGGATAGTATCGTTTGAACAAGAAGAGTTAGTACTAGCAATGACTAATGCCGGTTGAGAGGAATTCAATTGATCTTGCAAAACTAAATTATATTCCGCGCCATTAGCCGTAATCGATGCTAAATACTGAACAGTAAGCATGCCCTTTATTTTATCTTCTATTACATCTTGAGTCATAATACTTCCTATATTTGATATTATTATTGAAAAATTTTCCTGATTTTCTTTTAAAACGTATAGCGAGCATCCAACCCGATAGTCCTAGGTTTAACTACATAAGATAATCCACTACCTGGGCCGTAAAGCTCTCGGGCTTTAGCAGTCACTGCACGCTTATTCGTTACATTATCTGTAAACATCCCCAAGCGCCATTGATTTTTAGATAATCCAATATTCATATAATGCAATGTATAGCCTCCAAGATTTTCAAACCCAGAGTGCTTTTTATTCAATTGCGTATTCACATCACCAACATAATTACTACTAATACGAGCATCAAATGTATAAGCTTCCCAATTCTTCTTGTAAGATAAGCTCAGCCTGGCCTGATGATTAGGAGTGCCTGGAAGGCGATCATCCTTAAAACCGTCATCCCCCGAGCCTGCATCATCATTGTAACTAAGTGCGTCGCTTGACAATTTTGCATCACTGTATGCGTAGAATCCTTTTAATTGAAAATCATCGCCAAACGAAACGTCTACTTCTAACTCGATACCAGCGGATTCAGCATCCTTCGCATTGGCGATATAATTGACATAATAACCAAGGTCGGTTGAAACATTCCCTGTAAATAATTGGATATTGCTCCAATCGATATAAAATAAGGTCATAGAAACGTCTAATCTTCCATCGCTAGATTGGCCTAATATACCAAGCTCATAATTTATTGTTGTATCAGGATTATAAGTACTATTTGCTGCTAGATCTTGTGGTACCGCATTAGCGCCACCGCGGCGAAATCCTTCTGCTACATTAAGAAAAAACGCTGTATTATCGCTATACTGATAAAGCCCAGCCAACTTAAAACTGCTATGAGCGCTTTCTATTTTTTCTGACATGCAAAACAACGAATCGGTATAAAAAGCATCACAGGATTGTGCAGTATCTTTATAGTCAAAATAGCGCCCTCCTACTGTTAGCAAAATATCTTCCGTCGTTTGCCAATTTAATTCGCCAAATAATGCCTTATCTTTTAAAGTTTGCGCTTGCGTATAGGTATACTCTACCAGCCTAAAACTTTCGGGAAAATCCGTGAGGTTATCTTCACTGGAAAAATCTACTTTGTTTTCTGTCGAACTAAAACCGATAATACCATTGGCGCTACTATCAAATTGGGTAATCGCTCGTATTTCGAAATTACTCTGAACCACTTCCACATCTGCTTCGGTGAAGCCATTGTCACCGCCGTCCTCACCAACGGTATAACCCTGGAATTGATAGAAAGCCGTGATATCCGTAGTTTGCTCTAGATCATATTCATAATGGTTTCCTGTTAGTTCCATCGTTATATTTTTAAACCGATACTGTACTTCCAAATCAGCGAGATTTAAGTCACCTTCCATTGGCTGTAAAAAAAACGTACTGGCTTTATAATGTTTTTCAGTCACGGATGGATTATCTGCCTGAAAATCACCACTTTTTGTTTGTTGTTTTTGTAACATCAACGATATTGCTAATCGATCTGCAGGGGTCAAAAGAAAACTCAAACGACCTGCAGTCACCTCATCTTTGTTGATACCTTCTTCAGGGCCAGACAATAGTGTGTCATTATCAATAAAACCGGCACTATCAGTGAAACTGGCTAACCCTCTCATCGCTAATATATTTTCTGCTATAGGTAGATTTACCACTAAGTCTGTGTCTGTATTAGTATCATCGCCGCCACGGGTTCGAGAAATACGTCCATGAACAGAAAACGACAATTCATTCATTATTGGCTTATTGGTATTATGAGCAATCACACCGCCCAATGAAGAGGCCCCATACAATGTCCCTTGCGGGCCTCTCAATACCTCGACGGAGTTAAGATCTTTGAGTATTACTTGAGGCGGTGCATAATAACCTTGTAATGGAATATTATCGAAATAACTGGCTACCGTATAAGTATCACCACCTAGATTATTAGTACTCATACCATCCAAGTTAATACCACGCATAATTACTGGGGAAGGATTACGAGCCCCCGTTTCTTGGACGAAAAGACCCGGTACCAACGACGATACATCTACGACTGAGCTTAGGTAGAAATCTGTTAGCTTGTTCTCATCCAAAATAGTAATAGCACCGGGGTAGTCCTCTCTAAGAGTAGGGTTTTTTGAGGAAGAAATTAGAACCTTTTCTAATGCTACTGGTGATATTTCGGGCTGTGAATCTAGCGTTACACTTCCTTTTTCTTCATGAATTTCTGATATTACAGAGTTGGATAAAAGCAATGATAATGACAACAAACCTACGAAAATCAAGTTCTTAAAATACTGAAAATCACTTTTCTGCTGCCTCGTTTTATATGACAAGCATGTTAATAAAAGGTAATTCATTACCGTTTTTTACTCCGTTATGTCATGCCATAGAAGAGATAATTGACATTTTAAATGGTATTTTAAATCTACGATGTCGATTATATGAACAATTAAAAAATTAATAAAGCCCACGAAGTTGAGTAGACTTTATTAACTGGCTGACTGGAGTATAAAAATACTTAGATTAATGATGATGCTCTATTACATAAACTTCTTTCTTACTCCATCTCCCTTGCCTATCCGTGTACTCGTTGATTTAGCAGAAGTTAATGAAGGTTTTTCAGAAGTTAATGATTTTTTATTGGCTGACGCACTATTAGTATTATCGGTAGATTTTATATTAGCCTCTCTTTTTTTCGCTACGGATAATGGAGCCCTATTCGATACTGAACTTTTGCTAGGACTGACTTCTGGGTGGTTTACAGTTGACTCAAGCACAATCTCTTTATCCTGTTTTTCCGGAGCATCATACTGAGGTGCCGCATCTGTAGTCTTATCAACCTTTGAGCCACTTGCACCTTCTCCTTCAATAACACCCTTTTCATCCCCTTCCAGCTCCTGATCAGTTTTCTCTCTTATAGTAGGTTCTATTTTCTTTTCACTGGATTTCACATCCTCAACAGCTGATACAGGCTGCACTTGCTTAATTTTAATCGCTCCCTGATTACCAAACATCATTCGACTTATCGTCAGGCGATAAACAAGATAAGCATAAACCAAAGGAGACAATATAAAGAACAGAATAATATGCACTAAATACACAACTAGTTCTTTAACAATATTAGCGCCACCTGTATTTAATAAAGCTCGAATTTCTTCATAATCCCCCTTTATATCGTAAGAGAATCGTTCAACATCGTAAACCACATCGGTTTTAACCCTCGACACAAACTTTTCAAACGAATTTTCATGAGATTCTTTTTTTAGTGATTCCTCACGCTCCCGTAATAATTTCGACTTCTCCGCATCAGTTTTTTCAGCAATCAATTTTAGTTTGCTATGCAGTCCACTATCTAGCTGTTTCTCTAATGAGCTAGAAAAATGGTGCATACCTATTGAATAGAGCGTAAGTCCTGGACTAATAGCCAGTAGCAGAATAAGCAATTTTCGTGTAATTTCCATGCGAAATACAAGGCCAATGGCAATTAATATCATGGCACTTATTGGGTAAACCTGACTCTTACTCACTTCCAGCAGTACACGCTGAATTAGCGATGCAACAGAAGAAAAAAACAACAATTGTTCAGCTTTATCAATTACAGCAATCACAGTATTAATTTTTCCAGACACTAAATCGATTTTTAAATCTGCTACTTCAGACAAGACAATTTTTATTTTTGCAAGATCCAATAGCATATCCATGTTTTTATGCTCAATTTCAGTAACATATCGAAAGGCTTTACTTTCAGTGCTACTTACTGCCGAAAAACAAAGCAACGACAATGCCATAGTGAAAAAAAATATCTGCCCTATGGTTATCCGTTTTAAATAGTTATTTACATTATTCATTCATTTTATTCCTTTAACTTATCGAACCAGATCAGATTTATGTCCGATGAACACATCAAAATCGGTAGCAATAGAGCCGACATGATAAGAACTATTTTTCTGCCAGATTTTATAACCAATATTTCTCCAAGTACTCGGTATTGCCGGTGATGACTTACCATTATAATCCGCTATCCATAATGGATAATCCGCTAACCAATCTTCTTTTAGATATTCTTGCGCGAAGGCATAATTGGAATAAATCATTGGCTTACGCCTAAACTTTTCTTCTACAACCCTCAGAAATTCTTTTAAGCGCTGCTGAAATACTCTTGAGCTAGTATCCTGAGACAAGCTAAGCTCTTCCACATCAACAATAGGCGCTATATCCCCAACTCCTAGGTCAGGAACGGTATCGTAGAAATGTATCGCCTGTTCTCGAGGGTCATCTGATACAACAAAAAAATGATAGGTCCCTCGGATAAACCCTTTCTCTTTTATCAACCGCCAGTTCTTTTCGAAATCATCATCTGTATAAGTAACTCCTTGTGTTGCTTTACAGATAACAAAATCTAAATGATCATGATCCTTTATCTCATCCATGAGGTTTCCCTGATAGTGTGAAATATCGATGCCTATATGGTGATTGCTTTGCTCATACGATTTAACCTGCTGTACGTCATGATCATAAACATATAAACCGTATAGGGATAAAGGAAAACAAATAACAACCACTCCCCCCTTAATCAGCAACGCGTTCAACATCCCCAAGATTTTCTTAAAATTTTTACGCCAGCTGTAATTAGTACCCTTCATGACTCATGCCTCAATTATGAAATAAAGGATCACATTAATTCAGGAGCATTACCTTGCTCTTGAAGTTCCGCAAGTCTATTTTTATAAGCATCATAAGCCTCCACACCTTTGACAATATCGTTTTTACTAGACTGAGCTACTGATATTTTAACTAGGCATGTTGGACAGCTGAAAGAAGCACCTTGAGCTAACATATGCGGCTCAATTTTAATCGTATCTTGCTGACATGCTGGGCATTCAATATTTATTAACATTATTCTACTCTCCAATTAATGTGAGGCAGCGCGAAGCTACCCCACAGGTAAAACGACATAATTATTATTTTTAATAATATTTATTAAGACTTAACTGGTTCTGCTGCAGGCAATGTAACCGGAGAAACATTTTTCGCATAAGCATCGATAATAGTCTTAACACCTTGTGGTAAAGGCAATTGACCCGCATGGACTGATACAGAATATTTCGCTGAGTTGCTTTGCTTATAATGTGTATCAGATTTGGCTTCACTACTGCTGTTATGTGAAACACTGCCATGAACTTCCACATGGAAAGGTCCTACGTTACCGCCCGCTGAAAAACTAGCTTTTTCGGCTGTACTAGACTTGTGCTCAGTACTGTTATTGCTAGCAAAGCTTGATTTCACTTCCATCTCAAAATCAACTTTCACATCGTCAACCGCAAGCGAGTTCAATGGAATAATCGTCAGCAATGGCAGTTTGAAAGACGTCGTCATTGTTGAGATAGACGGCTTATTACCATTTTCTTCGGTACCTGGCTCAATAACACCTCGATCAAGAGTCATCTCAATCATGATAGGGTCATACGAGCCTTTCTTCGTTGAGTTCTCATTAAAACAAGTGATCATCATAAACTGCAGCTGCGTCATCGCCATCTGTTGATTCGCTTTTGCTGCTGCTTCTAATGGCCCACCAATTAGAGCCCCCATAGGTAGGCCTGAAAATTGTTGACCCATTGATAATATTTGACTTTCTGCAGCCATTTTTATTTCCTTTTAATATTTTTTAGTTTGGAAGCTGAGCTCTTAGGGTTTTGTTATAGCCCTCTATAAGAGATTGCACTCCCATTGGTTTTTCATTAGCTTTTATATTGAGTGTTATCTTCGCATTGGAACCTCCTGTTGTTGATGCTTCAGAACTTGTACTTTCACCAGACTGTTTAGCCTGAGGAAAACCAACCATTATTTCGCCATCGCTTTCCACAATTTCAAGATCCATTTCGACTTGAACATCATTGACTTGCAGAATAGGCACTGGCGATAATGTGATAAGAGGCACTGATACAAAATGTTCTGCAGGGCCATCTTTTGTGATTTTTGGGTATTGAAGCTGCACCATTCTTGGTGACATTTTCTCAAGATCGGCAACTGAAATAGTCTTACCGTTATCATTACTAGTGTCGGTCTTTTCATCAGAGGTTAATGGATGAAAGTATTCCAATAAGCCATTGATATTTTCACGAGAGACAGACTCTGCAGCCTGATCGACAGCGCCTTGAATTGTTTGAACTAAGTTATTGAAAGTAATCATCGTAATGACCTCTGCCATTTTATTAAATAAACCAAAGCAGCTAATTTAATATTAAATTAACCTGCTGCCAAAATCTGAAACTAAGTTTATTTAAACCAGAAAAAAAGACTATTACACTCGATTACAGCGCTGATATTTTGTTAATAAAAATACAAAAGATATGAGCCGAAAATCAGCCATATCATCAACGTTAATAATATGAGAAAAAATTAAATTAGAGGTTTTCGAGAGTTTAAAATGTTTGTAGATACAGGGTAGGTAATAGCAGTGTAAGATCGAAAACACAGAGAACTTACACTGCCATTTTTAGTGTCTTATTTATAACGCATTCACTGCTGCTTGATACTTAACAATCAACGATTTCAATTCAGATTTATATAACATTGATGATTGGGCAGGAAATGATTGTGCAAGATAATTAAAAAAGGCATTAAAAGGTTTTTTCAGAATCAGATGATCATAGAGCACACTAAAACCAGCAAGGTGTTGCGCTGCCTGATAATTCGCGCTGTCTATCGATAATGGAACGCCAACTTGAGCATTACCGCTATAATCCACTACATTTGACCAGTCAAACCCAATTCTATCCATTTGAGCAGGGTTGATAACATGCCTTAATACAACAGTGTCTGGATCCCAAGGATATGCATCGGTTAAAAAGATACTGCCATCAGGGTGTGAGGGAGTATTAACTAACTGAGCATTATTCATGATTGGAAAGCAGTTCAAGATCGGAAATGGAGCACTTTCGGCATTTTTAAATTGATTACAATTCTCTGGCGCAATACCGGTATGAAATAAATTATTCATAGTACCAGGGTTAGGGAGATGTCTTAAACCTCCGTCTAAATGTACGTAACACGCACCATTATCTTCTTGATAATATAAATCTGTCATTGTAATACTCATTAATTTTTCCTCTTAGATAAATAACAATTCCGAAATGGAACTCCAAGAAATCCTAGAAGAGATTGATATCAATAAACATTACACCCCATTACAACAGTCTATATGCTTAGGAATGAAGCACTTAACCCCTCACTAAATTCAGGTCACTCGTCTCTGCTTTTAGTGTCCAACCACCAGTCCATATTATTTATTAGCGCGTCTTCAGGTAAAGATTCATTCCTTAGGTTAAATATTTTTCTATTTTCGAAATCAAGTTTAGTTAATAGGTCCCCATGATATTGTAAAAACAGTCGTTTGAACTGGCCGTCAGCCAATGCTTTTTTTAGCCCTAATTCAATTCTTTTTGCAATGAGTACATCTTGCTTAGAAACGAAAAAATAGACGGGATAAGGGTAATATACCGCTAAAATTTTTTCGATCGATAAGCTAGGAAATTTTTGACTATAGGTTTCGTGCTCTTTATAGATTTCATTAACGCCACGAGGAAAAAAATCAAAGCGCTGTGCATTGAGCATATCAAATAACGAGGAATATTTGGCGACAGGCAATACAGGTATACCATTTTCTTTCAAAATAGCGAGATCCCCCCAGTGCTCGCCGAAACCCGCAACGTATTGCTTAAGCTGTTCTTCATTTTGAACAAGGGTAAATTCATCCTGTTGCGCTTTATGAATTAGAAAAACACGCATGCCTAAAATACCTGCCATAATCGGTATTTTAATCGCTAATAGTTCATCTTCTCGCTCATCGCTCGTGGCCAGAGATACGATGCCTCTAATTTTATTCTTTGACATCAAATAGGTGGCACGAGCCGTCGGAATATTTCCTTATGGCTGTAAGGTCACCCCCTCATTTAAAGAATCAAGTTCAGTATACGACAAGGCTAATTTTAATAACTCGGTATGATAATCATAGCGACCATCGACTTGAAAATAATACAGTTCGTCTTTTGCTTGCGCAGAAGGCATACTCATAAATAGTAGGAAAAATAAAAGAAAGCACGGTACTTTTCCTTCTTTTAATCTTTTCATAACGAACCTTATTATTGAACCTATAAACAGCTGAAACGCGATGAATTATCTAAATCTAAAGGCAAAATCAAGCTAGCCATTTGTGCATTTACTGCATCAACACACAAGCTATCACGCTGAACTTCATCGCTTGTATAGATAGCGGCATATTCAGCATTAAATACCGCCTTTCCTGCATCGATAAAGGGACTTAATGCATCACATTCAGCATATTCAAAACACTGCTCATTGACCGCAAAATCAAAGTATTCCACCAGCTGAGATATTTGATCTAAATCGTTTTTCAATCCGATTGAAAGCGCACGTTTATGGGCTTCATTGGCTAAATAGCGGTTGTACGCTAGCTGATCATCTGCAGTTAAACTAAAGCCTGAAGTATTACTATAGCCATCGACGTTATCCGGTTCTACACCATCACAGCCCTTGGTCACCGCAATATCTAATCGCGCCGCCATAATTTGATGCACATTCGCAGAGCGAATATCCAACCAGCGCTCCCCTTCCCAACCATCTAGGGTACGGCCATAATCCGCCGCACTAAAGTCGGTGGCATCATTACGCCAGTTTTCATAAGAACCTGCTGAAAAATAACAAATAACTTTACGGCCATCTGCTTGTAACCCTGCGATCGTCGCAATGGAAGTATCAAACAAATCAATGTCGTAAAGATCTACCTCATAGGATGTATTCAATACCCCTTCCAATTGCCACTGCCAGGTCGTCAGCACGCTTGGCTGATACCAATTACCTGTGGTTAAAGGCGAAACCTCTAAGACGAGCGGTGTCTGAATACCATCATCGTTACTATCCTCTGATTCACCGACATCACAACAACTGGCCAGTAATAACAGGCTCAATAAGACGACACTGTGTGTCACTTGAAAATTCATTCGCTTATCCCTTTAGCAAAATGCGCTCAGAATCTGCCTATAAGTTTAGTACAGACTAGCAATTTCGTATTGAGCGCTCCATGAACCAGTTGACGAGCCCTGGAGACCAGCGCTTTAAGAGGTGAGATAACTGACCATCGAAGGTAGGGATAATGTGGAATTTTTGCTTAGGAATCTTCTTTATCAGTGCCAATGCAACTTGCTCAGGCGTCAGCAGCTTCGCATTACCCGAAATAGCGCGGGTCTCTTTGGGCTTTGTTTTCTCTTCCTCCGCGAAACCTGCGGTAAGGGTATCCGGAGGATAGAGGACAGAAACACTCACCCCATGCTGGGACACCTCTTGGCGAAGAGCTTCAGAAAAGCCGACAATGGCGAACTTTGATGCGCTGTAATCGGTATAACCAAATACCCCAATAAAGCCGGCAATGGAGGAGGTATTGATAATATGCCCTCCAGTTTTTTTCATATAGGGTAATACCGCCGAACTCACATTCCTGACTCCCAGCACATTCAAGCGCAAGGTATTTTCAAACTGCTCGGCGCTGATATTTTCAAAGTAATCGGGATAGGCCGCTCCCGCACAGTTAATTAAAATATCCGGAGAGCCAAGTTCTTCTGCCGCACAGGAAAACTTTTCAATCACATCCGCTTCATCGACCACGTCTAAGCAGCGATAACTCACTTTTTGCTGATCAAGGCGACTATTTTGCAGTTGTTCGTGCGCTTGTTGCAGCAGGTTTTCTCGTCGGGCAAAAATACACACATCCGCACCGTGCAGGGTCAGCAACTGCGCGGCGGCTAAGCCAATACCACTTGATCCACCGACAATGAAAACTTTCTTATTTTTATAATAGTTTTTAATGCTCATGACTGATCCATTCCACTAATTAATCCTTAGGTTGCCGTAAACTAGTACTAAAGTACAGCAAGCAATTCTGCCCTCATAATTTGCCGCTTCATAATTTGCCGCTTCATAATTTGCCGCTTCATAATTTGCAGCCTCATACCTTTCCACTAACCTTAAGGTTAATCATTACAAGGAAGTATCATGAACCCCAGAGACATAGAAACCCCAAGCCAAGCTCGGGAATTAATTCAAAGTTTAAAACCTTCCCATATCAAGGTCGGTATTTTTGATATCGATGGCATCTTACGTGGCAAGTACATGTCACGAGAAAAATTTCTCAGCGCGCTGGATAAGGGTTTTGGCTTTTGCGACGTGGTATTAGGCTGGGATATGCGTGATCAGCTCTACGATAATACCCGCTATACCGGCTGGCACTCTGGTTACCCCGATGCCCCCGTCCGTATATTGCCAAGCAGCTGCCGCACTATGCCATTGGAAAATGACGATCTTTTCTTTCTTGCTGAATTCACTGGCGACGCTGAACAAATATGCCCCCGAGGTTTATTACGCCGAGTATTAGCGCGAGGCGAAAAGATGGGCTTAAAAGCCTTGGCTGGATTTGAATACGAGTTTTTTGTCTTTAACGAAAGTTCAGAATCCATTCGCGAAAAAGCTTACCAAAACCTCAATGCCATGGCCCCCGCTGAGTTTGGTTATTCGGTGATTCGTAATAGCGTACACGACTCGACATATCACAATATTCTCAACCTCAGTGAGAAAATGGATTTCCCACTAGAAGGCTTACATGAAGAAACCGGCCCGGGTGTATTGGAAGCCGCCATCAGCTACGACGAAGCCCTAGAAGCCGCTGATAAGGCGTCTTTATTTAAGACTTTCACCAAGATTGCCATGCAGAAAGAAAACAAGATGGCGACGTTCATGGCACGCTGGAACGATGAATTACCTGGGCAGAGTGGCCACATTCACCTTTCCTTAACGGATTTACTCGGTGAAGCCCTGTTTTATGATCAAAGCCAAGCCCATGATATGAGTGAACTAATGCAGCACTTTGTCGCCGGCCAACAGCAACTAATGCCACAGCTACTTAGCATGATCGCCCCCACCATTAACTCTTATCGTCGCTTAGTGCCCGGTTATTGGGCGCCTACCGATGCCAGTGTGGGTGTGGATAACCGTACTTGTGCCATTCGTATTATCCCTGGGGATAAAAATAGCCATCGTTTGGAATATCGAATCGGGGCGGCTGACGCCAACCCTTACATTATTTTGGCCGCTGTCATCGCTTCAGGATTATGGGGGATCGAAAACAAAGCCAAACTTGGTCCTATGGTCGAAGGTAATGCTTATCAGCAAACCTTCCCAGAGGAGCAAAAACTCCCCGAGACTTTATGGCAATCTGCCCAAGCACTAAAAACCTCGGCGATGGCACGAGATTATTTCGGCGATGAATTTGTCGATCATTTTGTCGCCACCCGCGAATGGGAAGTGCGTGAATACCGTAAACATATCTCCCAATGGGAGCTGGACCGTTATTTTGAAATTATCTAGTTATTCTCCCAGTGATGGCCAATTGATTGCTAGCCGTGAATTAGCCAGTACGGATACCATCACGACGGCCTTACAGACAGCCAAAAATAGCCAGACGCAGTGGCAAGCATTGTCGATTTCTGAACGCGGAAAAATCTGCCAAAAAGCGGTGCATTGGTTTATGGAAAACCAAACCCTGTTAGCGGAAGAAATCAGTACCCTCATGGGCCGCCCGATCCAATATGCCAAGGGGGAAATTGCCGGTTTAAAAGAGCGCGCAGACTATATGATTACTATCGCTGAAGACGCGCTGCAAGAAACCCAGATTAATGCCGCCGATAAAAATACCAAGCGCATCATTCGCCGTATACCCCTCGGCACCGCGTTTATTATTGCACCGTGGAATTACCCTTACCTTACCGCGGTTAATTCTATTATTCCCGCTCTGATGGCCGGCAATAGCGTTATTTTAAAACACGCGAGTCAAACCCTATTATGCGCCGAGAGTTTTGCCCAAGCGTTTTCAGCGGCAGGGCTTCCGGAGGGAGTATTTCAATATTTGCATTTAAGCCACCCACAAACTCTAGAGCTGATAAGACACGACGATATCCACTATGTCAGTTTCACCGGTTCGGTCAGTGCTGGGAAAATAATTGAGAGTAATTTAGCCGGTTACTTTAAACCCCTCGCGTTAGAACTCGGCGGTAAAGATGCCGCCTACGTGCGCCAAGATGCTAACCTCAAAGCCAGCATCGAGAGCCTAGTTGATGGTGCATTTTTTAATAGCGGCCAAAGTTGTTGTGGCATCGAACGCATCTATGTTGAACGCAGCATCTATCAAGAGTTTGTCACAGGTTTTATTAGCGAAACTAAAAAACTCAAACTCGGCCATGCCCTCGACCCAACGACCAGCCTAGGCCCGATGATTAATGCTAAGGCGGTGAAAGCAGCCGAACAACAAGTAATCGATGCGCTAAGTAAAGGGGCGACCGCTCAGCTAAGCGAAGACGACTTCCCCATGGATAACGCATTAAAAGCGCAGGGATGTTATTTCCACCCTCAGGTATTAACCGAGGTTAATCACCAAATGGATCTGATGGTCGAAGAAAGCTTTGCCCCTATCATTGGTATTATGCCTGTGGATAACGATAACCAAGCATTAACGTATATAAACCAAAGTCAGTACGGTTTAACCGCATCCATTTGGACGCAAGATGAACACGCTTTTTCAAGCTTAAGTGATCAAGTCCAAGCGGGGACCGTTTTTATGAACCGCTGTGATTATTTAGATCCCGCCTTACCCTGGAGTGGAGTTAAAAATTCTGGCCGCGGCTGCTCTTTATCTCATCTCGCTTATTTACAATTAACACAATCAAAATCCATTCATATACGAATTTTAAGCTGTTAATAAAACCGTTATTTTTACTTTCAGGACTAGTTTATGTCAGATTGGAATTATCCTACCGCGATTAAATTTGGCAATGGCCGAATTAAAGAATTACCTGAACTGTGCCAACAATTAAACATGCTTAAGCCTCTGATCGTGACCGACTCGGGCTTAGTACATTTTTCTTTTTTCAAAAAGATTGAACAAATTTTGCCCTCAGCCGATATTTTTTCGGATATCAAAGCCAACCCCAATGGCAAGAATATTAGTGATGGCTGCGCTGCCTTTAAACAAGGTAAGCACGACGGAATTATTGCCATCGGGGGTGGTAGTGCTTTAGATGCGGGAAAAGCGATAGCCTTAATGGTTTGGCAAACGAAATCCATTTGGCAGTTTGAAGATTGCGGCGATAATTGGAAGCTTGTCGATAGTAAAAATATACTGCCTTGTATTGCCATTCCAACCACCGCAGGCACGGGTTCAGAAGTTGGCCGCGCATCGGTGATTGTCGATGAAGAAAGCCAGAGTAAAAAAATTATCTTTCATCCGTTAATGCTACCCAAGTTCGTTATTATTGACCCAGAATTAAGCCAAGCACTCCCCGCCCAGATCACCGCGGCGACCGGCATGGATGCTTTTGTGCATAACTTTGAAGCGTTTTGTGCCCCCGGTTATCACCCCATGGCTGAGGGTATTGCGCTGCAAGGCATGAAGTTAATTAAAGAATGGCTACCTGAGGCTTATCATAATGGTCGCAACCTTGATGCTCGCGGCCATATGTTAACCGCATCGACGATGGGAGCGACGGCCTTTCAAAAAGGCTTAGGTGCTTGCCATGCATTGGCTCACCCTCTTGGCGCACTCTATGACAAACACCACGGTTTATTAAATGCCGTATTAATTCCCTATGTTGTAAATGCCAATAGCGCAGCCATTGAAAACAAGCTCGCAACTATTTGCCGCTACCTCGAGATAGAAAAATCCGCTCACGATGAAAATAGTACTCAGACTTTTTTACGCTGGTTAATAGCCCTGAGAAAAGAATTAGATATTCCCCATACCTTGGCCGATATCGGCATTCACCACGATGACGCCATTATAAGTAAACATGCCATCGGAACATTAGCCGTTGCAGACCCTTCAGCGGCAGGTAACCCAATTGAATTCAATGCTGAGCAATACCAGGACTTATTTTTAAACTCAATTTCCGGTGAGGGCTTATAACTAACAATAGAGAATTAGACAAACCGCGGAAGCTTAGGTAGCTTAGAGGGCTCTAATTTTAATAATACGATACGACGTTTCTATGAGCACTCCAGCAACAGGCTACCAATCTACTTTTCGCCAAGATACTTTTAAAAATCACGTGATTATCATAACCGGTGGTGGCTCGGGTATTGGTCGCTGCAACGCTCATGAACTCGCCTCTTTAGGCGCTCAAGTTATTCTCGTCGGGCGTAGCCAAGACAAGCTCGATAGCGTTGTTGAAGAAATACAGCAAGACGGTGGTCTAGCCGATCGCTTTGCTTTTGATATTCGTGATGAAAAAGCCGTTGGTGAAAACATCAGCGCGATTATCAAAAAACACGGTCCCATCTACGGTTTAGTGAATAACGCCGGTGGACAATTTCCTGCGCCCTTAGAAGCGATCAGCCAAAATGGTTTTGAAACCGTTGTGCGCACCAACTTAGTTGGTGGCTTTCTTGTTGCTCGCGAAGTCTTTAAACAAAGCATGAAGGAAAATGGCGGAGCCATCGTTAATATTACCGCAGATAACTTTGGTGGAATGCCCATGATGGGGCACTCAGGTGCTGCCCGTGCAGGCATGGCGAACTTTACCGAAACTGCTGCCATTGAGTGGGGAGAACATGGGGTACGCATCAATGCCGTCGCACCCGGTTATATCGCCTCAAGTGGTATGGATACTTACGATCAAAATATCATTAAAGGCATTATGCAAAAGGCCAAAGACGGCACCCCTTTGCAGCGTATTGGTAACGAAGCCGAAGTTAGCTCGGCAATCGTCTATCTGTTAAGCCCTGCGGCTTCGTTTATTACTGGAGTTAATTTACGAGTCGATGGTGGCGCGGCACAAACACTCTGCTTGTGGCCTTTAGGCAAAAAGAAAACATCTGAAGAAGCTAAAGAGCCAGAGGCGGCTTTTAACGGTTTTCACCGCAGTAGCACACCTCAAGTCATTGATGAACTCGATTAAACAGTTGCCGCTATTAACGTAGCTTGCGATAGAGCTGACGAATCGGCTCAAGCTTTTGCTGGTTCATATCAACAAATGCCTGCAACTCTGCGGGCATCTCTTCTGGCCAATCTAAACCATAACCTTGTGGCATAATTAATGGGGCTAATAAAGAGGCTGCCGCAAGATCTGCACGGCTAAATTGATCGCCAACTAAAAACGCTTTATCTTTATACACCTCATACAATTTATCAATTGCTTGCTGAATGCGAACTTTTGACTTATCCGCACCGGCTTGATCTATCGACATGACTTTACGCATAATAGGTTCGAGTTTAGAGAAAAACAACTTAAAGAATATCGGTCCCCACCACGGCCCACCCTGAGTAAAGAACGGGATCACGGTTTTTGGTTCCGCTAATAAGTAGTGGTAACCAAAGCGACGTACATGAACACCAATTTCCACATCGCAGTATTTTTCCCATTCCAGTGCTTGCTGAAGAAGCTCTGGATCTTTTGGAGTTAACAATTTCTCAGGATAAACTTCATCTAAATACGTAAGAATTAAATGAGAATTTTGTACTTGTTCGCCATTATCAATCAAGATCGGCACGTAGGTCTTGGGCGCCATTTTTTTGGTAGTGCGTAGGTGAAGCCCAGGAAATAGATTTTTAAGCGTATAATCTAGGCCTTTATAATCCATTGCCCAACGAATTTTTTCGCAGTAGTGTGAAATTGGAAACTGATACAATACACGACTCATGACCGACTCCATTTCAGCCTTTCATCAATAGAAGGCTGGTAATTATCCCTGCAAGCGCTGTTTATTCCCCTGCACTCGCTGCTCTTCGGTCAAAAAGCTCCACGCAATTAAACGACTGACTTTTTGGCCTTGGCTCATACTAACAACTTTTACCTGTTTCGCACCTATTTGATTTAATAATCGCTTCAATGGGCGCACATTATCACTCTTAGAAACAAGGCTGGTGAACCACATCACCTGCTGAGCAAAGTCTTGGCTTTCATTCACCATGCGCTTTAAAAAAGCGATCTCGCCGCCCTCGCACCAAAGCTCCGCTTTCTGGCCACCAAAATTACGCCCTTGATTAGCCTCTAATTGCGACTTATCAACCACCATAGACTTACGCTTACTCAAGTTCTTTTGCTTACGCTCAGTTCCGGCATTGGCTTCTGCAAGCGAAGCATGGAAAGGCGGGTTGCACAGTGTTAGGTCAAATAAATCGTGTGGGCCAATCACCCCATGGAAAATAGACGCCTTTTTCTTTTGCTGTATTACTTTTATCTTATTATTTAATACCGGGTTCGAATCAACAATTAATTGAGCGGCACTGACCGATATCGGGTCGATGTCACTAGCGACAAATCTCCAACCATAACTGCGATTACCAATAATCGGATAAATGCAGTTCGCCCCTGTGCCGATATCCAAGACTTTCGCGTTCGTCTTTTTACCAATTAATAAATCAGCGGCATGGTGAACATAGTCTGCTCGCCCGGGAATTGGCGGGCATAAATAGCCTTGGGGAATATTCCAATGTTTAATCTGATAATGCTGAGCCAATAGCGCCTGATTCAATAACCGTACGGCTTCATCATTGGAAAAGTTAACCGTTTGCTCTCCTCTAGGATTTTCTTTTAGGTGCGCTTTTAATTCTGGGCAGAGTTTCACTAAAGCGGTCAGATCATAACGTCCTTGATGCGGATTCCTTACGTGTAAAGAACCAGCTTTCACAGAGGGCGTATTATTAGAAGATCGAGAAGAGGGCTTATTCACAGCAGGTCACTTGGCATATCGGAATCAAGGGCTATTTTACCCTGTGCTGATACTCTCTGCACCTTGATTATCAGAATTGAAAACAATCACCCGATTTCGCCCTGCTTCTTTCGCCAAATATAGAGCACTATCAGCTCTTTCAAGCACATTTAGCCAACTTTCATTGGCTAAATCACACTCTGTGGCACCAAAGCTAGCCGTTATTTCAACCTTACTTCGAGACTGATGATCATATGAATGACTCGCAATTTTCATGCGGAGTTTTTCCGCAATAAACTTAGCTTTTTCAACCGTTGTATCAGGCAATAGTAAAATAAATTCTTCCCCGCCAAAGCGCGCAATACTATCGTAAGCACGGGTATTTTTAGTGAGAATATTAGCAACGGATATTAATACCTTATCGCCAACATTATGGCCATAGCGATCATTTAAGCGCTTAAAATGATCAATATCGAGCATAATTACAGATAAGGGAGCACGACTTCTTACTGAGCGAGAATGCTCGTTATGGATAATTTCTTCTAGTGCCCGACGATTAAGAACTTTAGTTAATGGGTCATGAGTTGCTTGCTCTTTTAATACTTTCTGAACTTTATGGCTTACGATCCATACAAGACCAAAGCTGGTGATAATCACCACAAATTGATAAACGATAATGGATAACGAATGCATTAAACCAGCGCTCATAAAATCCTGTAATGGTTCTTCCGATAAGGTAAACAAAGCACGAAAAGCAAAAAAAGTCGCAAAGAATAAAAAAGATAAGGCGATGGATAAATTCGCATAATGTTGATTTATCTGATGCGCCACCAGCAAAGTCCGCATGATGAATACGCATTGAATGCTCACAATAATACTTATCGCGACAATTCTTGCATTAGTATTGTAATCAACATAAGTAAATATCAACATAAAAATCAGCACGGTTGATAACATATAACCGTGTATTTTTTTTAATGCCTCCTTATCGAATTCATAAAATAAGACTAAGCCTAAATGAATCAGTGCCATGCTGAGCGCCAATAAAGTATTAGGAATGACAATAGAAAAAAAATCAGGGATATAATTACGCAGGCCGATTAATAAGAAAGCACTACTGCTCATTAAGAAGGCATAACCGACAAATTGAATGCCCTTGATGCTTGGATAATACCGAGAGTACATTAACAAACAGCCAGCAAAGGATAAGCTGACTAAAATGTTGTTAACGGATAATGTTCGTAGATCAAGGAATTCTTGCACACGCCCCTCAATATTCAATTTCAAACGAATACATCAGCATTTAGTACTAACGGTAATGTATTAACTATAGCGAGGTATTCAGTTTTCAGAGAAACTTACATGTCACAAGTGACACATTAGTCCTTAATAACCAGTCGCTAAATTGTAGTCAGCGTAACAATGAGTCATCAGCTTCCAAACTTAAGCAAAGCCACCCCGGCAATAATAAAAGCAATGCCCATATAGCGAATAAAACTGGTTGGATCAGAAAAAAATACAACCCCAACAATAAACGTCCCCGAAGCCCCTATACCGGTCCAGATGGCATACGAAGTACCAATAGGAATATCGCGCTGAGCAAGCCAGAGTAAGGCGCCACTGATGGTCATAAACACCACTGCCACAGAGAGTCCCATTAACCGATGCTCTTCCTGCTGAGCCAATTTAAGCCCGACAGGCCAACCAATCTCAAACAGACCCGCGAGTAATAAATAGATCCATGCCATAGCATCCGCCTTAAAAGATTCAATAGTTTAAGGTTAGTTCACTCACTGGCTTTTCTACAGGCACAAAAAAACCGCAGGTTATTAAATAAGCTGCGGTTTTTTGTCAGTCAGATCAGCGCTTAGTGCTGGTGACCGCCTTCGCCATGTACGTGGCCATGAGCGATTTCTTCGTCAGTCGCATCACGTACGGCTTCAACTGTTACGTCGAAGGTCAATGCTTTGCCTGCTAGCGGGTGGTTGCCATCAACCGTAACCATGTTGTCTTCAACCGCAGTTACGATCAAGTTCATTGGACCTTGCTCAGTTTCAGCTGTGAATGCCATACCTGGCTCTACCGTTTCAACGCCTTCAAACGCTTCCATAGGCACTTCTTGAACGCCTTCTGGGTTGTATTCGCCATACGCTTTAGCTGGCTCAACAGTGGTTTTGATCTGGTCGCCAACGTTCTTGCCAATCAAAGCTTCTTCAAGACCCTGAATAACGTTCTGTGCGCCGATCAAAAATACTAACGGCTCGCCACCTTCAGAAGAATCGATGATTTGGCCTTGCTCATCCATTACGGTGTACTGAATGCTTGCTACTTTGTTTGCTGCGATTGTCATGTGACGGATCTCGTAATTTTTTGGGTTTAATAATGGCGATATTGTATGAGAAGTTAATAGCGATGACTAGCAAATTTGCCTTTGTTTAACCACGCATTGAAATTGCGACTCGCGCCATCGATTCCCTCTGGGTAATTTTGACCAAATAACTGTTGTGCACTGATCTTACGACAAGGATTTTGACCATAAAAGGCAAAACTGCGCTTAAGCCACTCACGACCTGCCTGATGGTCGAGCAAGAAGTAGATGCTGGCCACCGCTTGCAGATAGTTCATTTGAGAATCGGCGCCATAAAAGTCTTGATGCTCGGTATTGGCGAGCTGCTTCATACTGGCCCCTTGTAAGCGGCCATACTGATTCACTCTAGGCTGAGCAATGACTACATTCATCTGCCAGCGAAAGCTTTCCATATATTCCGCCAGCCCTTCATTGATCCATACAGGAACAGGCCCTAACATCCCTGCTAGCATAGCGTGGGTCATTTCATGGCGGGCAATGGCCATGGTTTGCTCATTCGTCGGATAGCGCGGTAGGTAGATGGTATTACTGGCCGAGCTGTAATACGCCCCCCACTGAACATTGGCCTGCTGTTTTTCACGCTGGGCTTCGAAGTCTTTCACATCTTTGAATAAGATGATTTTTAAGTTGATCTGGCGCTGGTAGATTTTCGGCACGTAATGGCTTAATACCTTATGTACCAGTTTACCCTGCTTTTTGATTTCACTTTCAATCAGGCTATCCCCCGCCCAATTAGGGTACTCGATGGATAATTTGACCGCTTGCTGCAACGCTTCGTATTGCTTACTCAGGTCTTGTACTTTTGACTCGTTTTCTAGATTGGGATTTTCGCCATAGTGAGTACGGCCATGTTCATCGACCCACTTATAAATTTTTTGTTTACTGACATTATCCAGACCTTGAGTCTTTGGCTTACGACAGAGCATCTTCGCGGCGTAATGCTGTCCTGTGCTTTGCCAGTCGAAAGCTTGCCCGTGCTCATTTTCGTTCTGTTCATTATTTTCTGATTGTTTAAATTTCTCTCGCTTTAATCTCTGCTCAGCTTCGTACTCTTGCTCTTGCTGTAACTCTTCTAGCGCCCTGTCATGGTCTTGTAGGCGTAATTCATACAGTTGAGTTAATAATGGATAATAAGGGTCTAGCTGAATTTCACGGGCTAGATCATCGCGACCTAAAGCCTCTAGCAATTGTTGGCGCTGAAAAGGCTCACAGCTGAACCATACAACTTCCATGGATAGAAAGAATGCTAATAGCATGAAGAGAATACGAGAGAAGCTTTTGATAAAGTAATTGTTCATAAAATCAGAACCCCATACTCACGATGGCATCTTCACCCTTCTGTGGCTGACACGTCGTCACCCGAGGTAGCAAGCCATTATGTTTATTTTTAAACCAAGCTTTAATATTCCCCGAACGTTTTAACGCGAGTTGCTGCCAAGTATTCGTTTTGTCCAAGGTCTTACTTTCTCCCTCACTGGCAAAACCACAGACCTGTAATTCCAGCTCTTCTTTCTCTTTCATCATGGCAGCAACTTTCTCCAGATACAGAGCCTGCGTTTCAGATACTTCTGTGATCAGCGGCTCATATTTTAGATCATCCAGACGAATCGCCATTAGATATTTTCCCGCATAGCTGGATAAAGTGATCAGTGCCCCATAGGGCTGAAGTGACTGTTTAAGATAATACGTCGCCGCTTCTTTTAACGCCAATAAGCTTAATTGATTGATTAAATCATCCAACCCGACATCAGGGTCATTAATATTCCCCGTCAACGGCATGGTCAGCCTAATATTATTATTGTCGTCACGCAGAATCGACAGCACAGTATCCACTGGCATAGAGATCTGCTTACCTAAGCGATCGATGGTGGCTTTGTCTACCGGTAATAACTCGCTATTACGCAGCAGAATATCGGCTTCACCATTCATCTCGGCATTTCGAATCGCCAACTGCACATCCAATTTCAGCGCCCCTTTCTGCACGTGATAACCCATGGCATTAGCGGTATAACCATTAAACGGCACAAGATTGAGTTGCTTTACCGTTAAATTCATTTGGCCTTCAGGTTGCCCGTTTAATAACCCCAACTGCCCGTCTACTGCAATCTGGTTGTATTCATCCAATGCAAATTGCATCTGTATTGAGCTTCCTTGGGCTAGCTGGTTACTATCAATAGCTCCGATTTCGATTTTTTCAATGGCCAAACGTACCTTGCCTTGGGGCTGCACACTCTGATCATCAAAATGAATATAGCTGGAACCTGGCGGGCCTTGCTGACGCAGTCCGACAATAGAGAAGGAAATTTGTTTTTCATCTTGAGCCATTTGCTCTTCTGCTGCTTCAGCCGATACTGACTCTTCAGGTTCGACAGAGCCTGCTCTCTCTTCTTCCGCCGATACGGGAAGTCCAGCCAAAAGACCATTACTCTGTTTAACCAGTTGTGCGATTAATCCTTGGTATGTATGCAAACCAGTGTTCAACATCAAGCCTTCTTTATGAATAGGGTTCACACGAATATCATCGACCTGATATTTTTCCAGCGCGAATAACGTCGCTTCTTGATCATCGCCTAACGCTATATTTTCTATTATCAACTCTTCCACACTTTGCACTGCTGCACTGGCATCAACTCCCTGTAACATCAATTTTTGCAGAGTAAAACGCGGCGCTTGAGCCGCCTTCATGTCGATACCCGATATAACTAAATCGCCTTTCAATACGGGGTCTTGCCAAAGTGAGGAAACAGCTCCTTGCCAGCTTAGCTTGAGCGGTTGATTCAGTGTCACAACGTCTGGGGTTTCCAAATTCAACTCACTCAGCTGAACTTCTATCTGCAATGGTACATCACCTGAGTTATCGGTTGATAAGTCGGTTAATAATATCTGCTGAATTTCTAAACCCGCTTTCATTCCCTGCTGGCTAAACTGATAACGATGATCTGTTAAAAGCAGCTTATCGAGACGCATGCGCCAGGCTTCATTAGCAGTTTCACTTTTAGAAGACTCTTTTTCTAACATCTCTTTTTCTAACATCTCTTTTTCTAAAGACTCGGCATTCGCAGGAGTTGCCGAAGTCGTCAGAGGAATGGTTAAACCAGCAAGACTCAGTTTCTTTTTCTCGACGGCTTCTTTCAATACGGCACCAAAATCGATGCCTGAAATTTCAATCTGCTCGATATGCAGTTGGCGCGAAAATAACGCCAATACATTTAAGTTTATATCCACTCGCTCTAGCCGAGTTGCTTTCAAGTCACTACTTGGTCCTGGATGCGATAATTGCAGATTATCAAACCTCAATTCACCTGTTATCAATGACAGGTTCCAGTCCTCAAGCTCGAGCTGATACTGTTCCCCTTGATCGCTATACCAGGATTTTAAGTACAATAAACCTGACGCTGGCAAAATCGTGGTCAGCAGTGCATTGATTATAAAAACAAAGACCAATAGATAAAATAGTCCACGAGCAAAGGTGCTAGGTAAAAATCGCTTCATAATAAAATTATTTAATAATAAATTCGAATGCCAAGCAGTTTAATATAAATGATCCTATAAACACCACTTTAATAGTAAAACAGCCTATAAAAATCGGAGTATTTTCCAGCGTTAAATTCAGCATAAACTAAAATTAACGTAGGGTTTAAAACTATCCAAAACGATCACGGTGGCTGTATGTATGCACTAAAATCAGAAGATTATTCCACAAGAAATCTAGCCGAAAATAGCAGTCCTCCTTACACACTTCCATTGAATGATTTTGGCGAAAGCAACGATCAACTTGCCGATCAAATCACCACCCTGTCTGGGCAAATAAACGCCGCCACTTATCGTTTCTTAAAACTCATCGCCGAATTCGATCGTCGACAAGCATGGGCAGGCTTTGGTATTCGTTCTTGTGCCCATTGGCTTAGCTGGAAATGCGGTATAGCCATGAGCGCTGCTCGAGAAAAAGTCAGAACCGCACGCGCCTTAGAGGGCTTACCCGGTATTAATACCGCTTTTCAAAAAGGCGAATTAAGCTTTTCAAAAGTCCGTGCCATGACCCGAGTTGCTACTGATGAAAATGAATCGCATTTTTTGAACATAGCTGAGTACGGCACAGCCCAACATATGGAAGTTTTTGTTAAAGCCTTTCGCAAAGTAAGTCGTATTGCCGATAAAGCAGAAGACTTTAATGCCGCCGAAGTGGATGAAAATAGAAAAAGTATTTTAGGTGAAAGTCAGCACGAATTAAGACAGCAGCAGTCTCAGCAAGAGAATCGCAGTGTAACCTGTTACCAAGACGATGAGGGGATGTGGATTATTAAAGCCAAATTGCCTGCGGAAGAAGGCGGCTTAATAGTAAAAGCCCTAAGCCATCTGGGCGATCAACTAGCGAATACTGAATCTAACTTATCGACCAAGGAACTAGACGAAAAGACAAATGAAAAACCGCCTCAAAAGAGTGCAAAAGGCGTTTCAGCGGAAACTTTTTCACTCAATATACAAGAAGAAAAACTAACCTTCCCCCAGCGCCGCGCAGATGCATTCGTTGCAATAGCAGAGCATTATCTTGCCAGTGCTGAGACTAACTCTGAAACTAACCCACAAAATCTGCTTTCATTAAAAGGCGCGGAACGCTGTCAGTTAATCATGCATATTCGGGCGGGTAGCAACCATCCAGAAGGTACACCAACCGATGTAAACTTAGACGACCGCTGGCTGATTCCCAATACCGCAAGGCGCTTGGCCTGCGATGCGGGCTTACTAGTGGTAGAAGAAGATGAAGTTGGTAATGTATTAAACATTGGCCGCCGCTCACGGATTATTCCACCTGCCATGTCACGAGCCTTAACAATTCGTGATGGTGGTTGTCAGTTTCCGGGCTGTTGTGAAAGGCGCTACGTAGAAGGTCACCATATTAAACACTGGGCTGATGGTGGTGAAACTAAGTTAGATAATCTAGTTACCCTGTGTAGGTATCACCATAGAGAATTGCATAAAGGATCGTTCTTTCTTGCGCTTAAACCTTTAGCCGCTCCTTTATCAACTCATAAACAGCCCGTACGTTTTGCAGAGCGGTTATGCTTTTCGAAAGTCGAGCAGTACTTTAATTCACCTGTGAGTCGTTTTTCCAATAAAGATAACAAAGATCAACTCATCCCCGTAAACCCAGCAAAGTTTACCTGCGCTTGTTGTGACCATACGGAGCTAGCTAACAGCCTACCCAGCTCTCTCTATAATGCGATCGATGCAAAAACGGCCGTCACGAAATGGGCTGGGGAATCTTTGGATGTAAGTTTGGCGATTGATTGCCTATTGAGTGATGGTAAAAAGGTCACAATATCGAATCGTCGTAAGCATTGAGACCTTGAGGCTAAAAGTATGCTCTAGATGAGCATTTTATTTTTCCACTATGATGAGTATTCATGTAATTCGCACTTGGCTAATATCCAAGTCTGAAGCTAGGACTTCTAAGTTTATTCATTATGTAAAAAATCTCTACTCAAAGAACCCCTTCTCCTTATTCAGGGTCGGGTAAAAAGTATCCTTCACCAACATCTACATAGCCGTCATCACATGACGCATCCTGATTAAATATGTGGTATTCCCAATCAGTTGCATTTGGCTGTCCTTCTGTAATAGTACGACATATTTTATACATACTTAGAGTATCAACATTGAATTCAACTCGCTGATTCACTTCAGGCTTGGAGGTTTCACACAATGCATCTATCGCTCCAGACTTCACTGATCCTCTGCCTTTTTCAAAGCGCAATTTTATTCTTTTTAACTCCCCAGATTTTAGAGCCTCTGTAAAATATATGGGTTCCATATTATCCGGATATTTATCATTTAAATTTGGATAACGAAAATCCAAACTAATGCCAGCATCCAAACTATTTTTAATCGTTACATACTCTGTTTTTTCATAAGGGCAGCCGGATACACAGCCAGTAAAGGAAAGTACTGCTAGAATAACTATACTAAAGTTGATTATATTTTTCATAACATATCCATGAGGGCGTAGGCGTACAACAAACTATCTAGGAGAAAGGTAAACAGCTATTTCCCTTTAGCCTCTAGTAAGTTAACAGATCCCTGTTTAATTTTTCGTTGATAGTACACACTTTAAGAAGTTGATACAACAGATACTAGCCTTATCAATTAAACCTCCGATAGCCAAGGCCCAGCAATCGTCTTATCCAGCTTTCGTTCTTTTTTATCGGCGCTAAAATAAATCGTCACATATTTTTTTTCATCTCGTACAACGCGACCTTTACCGAGCTTTCCATGCACTAACCACTGTCCTTTTTGATATTCGGCTTCATCGTCTTCTAGTTCAAATTTTTTCGCAGTACTGATACCCGCTGCGTTTGCTGCTGAACCTCCAGCAGGAGTATCACGCTTGAGTTTCAATTTAACAGGCAATGTAAACTGGATCTTTTCACCATAGCGTTCTATTAAACTCTGGCTCTTTTTCACTTGAATCGCTTCAAGTTCTTGAGTCTCTTCTAGAACCTCTCCTTGCTCTATTAAACCGCCTACTTGCTGACATAAATTAAAGTCAGCTTCGCGTAAAAACTTACTCGGCCAGTCTTTAGTTTGTTGCTCGTCTTGATGCTTTTGGGCTTGAGTTTTTTGATATTTTTCTTGCGAACTATTCCAAGCAGGTGGCGCAATCAAATAAAGATCTTCTTTCGCACGGGTCATGGCGACATAAAATAATCGACGTTCACTTTCTTCACTGCTCTTGGTTGTGAAAGTGCCTTCCGCTTCATACGGGTAATAACGCGCAGACAAGGCAGGAATAATCACCACTGGCCACTCTAAGCCTTTGGCTTTATGAATCGAGGTAATCCGAACACCTGAGCCTTGTTTATTCTCGTGGCGTTGTTTTAACTCATGCAAGTAGGCATAGATTTCATTCGCGGGCTTATTAGTGGTTTTTAAGAAGCGCACAAACGCTTTAATAGTTTCGCTTCTATCTTCTATTTGTTGCGCCGAAAACGCTGAGTCTTTAATGCCTTCATACAGGTCTGTGGCATTGATATATTGTTGGGCGAGTTGCCAGGCTTTAAGTTCACGTTTGCCAAAACCGTTATTACCACTACTGACTTTCCCAACCGAGGCCATTTCTGCAGCCTCGATCACTTGGCCACGATCTTCCAATTGCTGACGCTGCCACTTAGAAATATCTTTTGGTATTGCATCCCATAAAGCTTGGCTTAAGTCGCTATCGTGCTGGCTGATGTTCTCTGCCATGTCTTCTAATAACGCGCGCTTCACTTTAGGGAATGGCTGGGTCAATAAGGTTAACCAAGCGGCTTTGCGCTGACGGCGATTTCTTTGCTTGAAATTATCACTGGCAATTTCAAATAGAATCCAGAAAATTTCTAATTCAAATCGATCTAAAACCGTTTGAGTATGATCCAATTGATACGGCATATCCGCTTGCAATAATGCTAATTCAATCGGCGCACTGATGCCCCATAAGCGGTTTAAAATAGCGACGTCTTCAAGCGGACGCTTCTCTGCCAGCTCATTCAATAGCGTGAGCACTTGCTGACTGTAATCACTATGATGCTGAAGGTGAATGCGAGTCTGCGGTGTGGACGGATGGGATAAACACAATACATCTTCACGGTCTTGGTTTTCGCTGATCACTTGGTTGGCAAGTAAAGACAGCTTGTGACCATAGCGAAAGGTATGGGGTAATTGGTAACTGGTATGCGCTACCGGTTCTCCGCTTATTCCAACAGGCGCATTAAAAGCTTTTTCAAATTCTTTGGTGATGTACTCAGGTTTAGAGCCACGGAATTCATAAATGGTTTGATCGGCATCACCAATCACCATGACTTGGCCATTACCCCGATAGCCACCGTTACCGTATAAAATTTGCAGCAGAAACTGTTGAATACCATTCACGTCTTGGTATTCATCAACCAAGATCCATTCCATATGACCCGAAAATTGCTCGGCAATATCTGGGTGCTGTTTGAATAACATGCAGGGGTCGTACAGCATGTCAGAAAACGTTATGCGGTTATGTTCTTTACGCCATTGTTCAAAGCGCTCGAAGGTTTCGATAAATATTTTGCATTGATGAGGGAGCTCAGATTCTTCAAACATTTCACCTGGGCTTAGCAGATCGGATTTAACCAAATCGATAAACGCCACTGCGGGCTCTACCCATTTTTTACGTTGCGATAAAATGTCTTGTCGAGTTTCTTCTAAGCCTTGGCTAGTGGCGACTTGTTGCAACAGTCGCCATACCACACCGTCCATTTCACCGGTGCCAATTAGGTCTTGTTGAATACCTGGTAACAGGCCTTGGCTGATTAAGCGATGATAAATTTTAAAACCGAGGGCATGAAATGTTCGTACATCGGGGAGTGGCGCGCTATAGCCTGACTGACTGATTACCTGTTGCAGTTTAATCTGAAAATCACTTTGCGCCGCTTTGTTATACATCAAAACTAGCATGCGTTTTGGGTTACTACCCGCCAGTAAACGTTGTTGTATAAAGTGCACCAGAGTCGTTGTTTTACCCGCTCCTGCTACCGCAATCACTCGCGCGTGACCTTGCTGGTGATGAACGATGGATAACTGCTCTGGGGTTAATGCACTCATGAAGCTGTGTTCTGCCTAGTGGTTAATAAACGCGTCATTTTGAAAGGCATTAGCTTATCACAGACGTAAAAAAGCCCGCATCTCTTTCCAGAGATGCAGGCTCTTTTCATCGCGAGCTAATCCATAAACTAGCTCTCACGCTTTGATCTTAAGATTAAGAATCGCGACGTGGGCGACGATCACCACTAGGGCGACGGTTACCACCGGGGCGGCGATCTCCGTTACCTGGGCGACGGTTACCGCCAGCAGGACGACCTGATGGTGGCTTGCGATTGACTGGCTTAGCGCCTTCGGCAACCTGAAGGTGTAAAGGCTGACCACAAATGCGGGTCG